>ERZ650308.139-NODE-139-length-40457-cov-18.072571_pt1 | contig 40457 bp, 38 predicted proteins | sample MGYA00376244_ERZ650308 | MGnify/ENA primary metagenome ERZ650308 (study PRJEB26733, sample SAMN07839295) | wastewater metagenome | biome: small river; feature: stream; material: water | place: USA: North Carolina | collected 2016-04-26 ... | reverse complement strand
ATATGGATAACAATTTTTCAACACAAGTTAAGGAAATCATCTCTTATAGCAGAGAGGAGGCTTTAAGATTAGGCAATGATTTTATTGGAGCGGAGCACCTAATGTTAGGTTTGATCCGTGATCAAGAAAATACGGCCATTAAAGTTTTAAGACAGTTAAATGTCAACCTAGGTGAATTAAGAAAAGAGATTGAACTAGCCGTAAAAGATAAGTCTGGTAAAAATATTGCCAATATCAATAGTCTGCCCCTTACTAAACAAGCGGAGAAAGTCATTCGTGTGACCGTATTGGAAGCGAAGGCATTGAAAAGCCCCATGGTAGAAACGGAGCACTTATTATTGAGTATTTTAAAGAATAAAGAAAATATAGCGACTCAAATTTTAAATCAATTCGATGTTGATTATGATTTGTTTCGCAATGAGTTAGGTATGGTAGGTTCTGCGCCTTCTGCACCATCTAGTCCCAGTTCAGAATACCAAGAAGAAGGTGAAGATGATTTTGATGATGAAAAAAGTAGGGGTGGTTTTGGCGCAGGTTCGAAATCAAAACCAACTGCACCAAGTAAATCTAAAACGCCTGTATTAGATAATTTCGGTAGAGATATCACTAAGTTGGCGGAGCAAGATGCATTGGATCCAATTGTGGGAAGAGAGGCAGAGATTGAAAGAGTGAGTCAAATTCTTAGCCGTCGTAAAAAGAACAACCCAATTTTGATAGGTGAGCCAGGTGTGGGTAAGACGGCAATTGTAGAAGGGCTTGCATTAAGAATTGTTCAAAGAAAAGTAAGTCGCGTTTTATTTGATAAAAGGGTTATCTCATTAGATTTAGCTGCTTTGGTGGCGGGTACCAAGTACCGTGGTCAATTCGAAGAGCGTATGAAAGCGATCATGAATGAGTTAGAGAAAAACAGAGATGTCATTTTATTTATAGATGAGATTCATACCATTGTGGGTGCCGGTGGAGCAAGCGGATCTTTAGATGCTTCCAATATCTTTAAGCCTGCTTTGGCTAGAGGAGAATTGCAATGTATTGGTGCTTCTACTTTGGATGAGTATAGAATGCATATCGAAAAAGATGGTGCATTGGATCGTCGTTTCCAAAAAGTAATCATTGAGCCACCTAGTGTAGCGGATACCATTACTATTTTAAACAATATCAAATCTAAGTACGAGGATTACCATAGTGTTATTTATGATCAAGAAGCGATAGAAGCTTGTGTGAAATTAAGTGACCGTTATATGACGGATCGTTTGCTACCAGATAAAGCCATTGACGTTTTGGATGAAGTGGGCGCAAGGGTGCACTTGAAAAATATTTCTGTTCCAGAAGATATTGTGGAATTAGAAAAACAAATTGAGGAAGTAAAGAACGAAAAAAATAGAGTCGTAAAAAGTCAACGTTTTGAGGAAGCTGCAAGCTTGAGAGATACCGAGAAAAAACTAGGCGAAGCATTAGAAAAAGCAAAATTAAATTGGGAGGAAGATAGTAAGAATAAAAGATTCCCAATCAATGAAGAGCATATTGCAGAAGTAATTAGTATGATGACTGGCATACCTGTTAAGCGTATGGTGGAGGCTGAGACAACTAAATTGCGTAAGATGGCTGATGACATGAAAGGTATGGTCATTGGACAGGATGATGCAATCAGTAAAGTAGTCAAGGCAATTCAGAGAAATAGAGTAGGATTAAAAGATCCAAAGAAGCCAATTGGAACTTTTATTTTCCTTGGTCCTACAGGAGTGGGTAAAACTGAATTAGCACGAGCTTTAGCAAGAAACATGTTTGACTCAGAAGAATCTTTGATTCGAATTGACATGAGTGAATACATGGAAAAATTTGCAGTCTCTCGTTTAATTGGAGCGCCTCCAGGATATGTAGGGTATGAAGAGGGTGGACAATTGACAGAGAAAGTACGTCGTAAGCCTTACTGTGTGATCTTATTAGATGAAATAGAAAAAGCGCATCCAGATATCTACAATATTTTACTACAAGTATTAGATGATGGTATATTAACTGATGGATTGGGTCGTAAAGTTGATTTTAAGAACACGCTAATCATCATGACTTCTAATATTGGTGCACGTCAACTAAAAGAATTTGGAGATGGAGTTGGTTTTGCAACAGCTACAAGAATGCAACAAACAGACGAGAACAATCGATCTGTCATTGAGAAGGCATTGAAGCGAACCTTCTCTCCAGAGTTTTTAAACAGAATAGATGATGTGGTTGTTTTCAATTCATTGACCAAAGAAAATATTTATTTGATCATTGACATCATCATGAAAAACGTATTAGCTCGTTTAGTAAATCTAGGGTTAAACCTTGTGTTAACAGACGCTGCTAAAGAATTCATTGCAGACAAGGGTTACGACATTCAATTTGGTGCAAGACCTTTACATAGAGCTATTCAAAAGTACATTGAAGATCCATTGGCAGAGGAGATTTTAAATCACTCTGTGAAACAAGGAGATACTTTAGTAGGCGATTTAGATAAAGATAAAACAGGTTTGACTTTCACTTTGCAAAAAAAGGAAAAAGAAAAAACACCAAAAGCACCTAAAGAACCAAAGCAAGATTAAGCAATCCGAGCATGAAATAGTAAGGCCCCGAATTTTTTAAGTTCGGGGCCTTTTTTATTTTTCATTGAAATCTTTATTCAATCATTTAATACTCGATTATTGATTCGTACTCCAACGATAAGTTTTAATATCTAATCCTGCTAGGTCCATCATTCTTGCAACCACAGTCATGGCCACTTCTTCCAAAGTTGTTGGTAAGCTATAAAAGCTTGGTGTAGCTGGACATATAATGCCACCAGCAAGTGTGACTGTTTCCATATTGCGAATATGAATCAAGTTATAAGGCGTTTCTCTGGCCACTAGGATCAATTTCCTACGCTCTTTTAATATCACATCTGCAGCACGGGTGGTTAAGTCATCACTTACCCCAGCCGCAATCCTTCCCAATGTCCCCATACTACATGGCACAACAAACATGATATTGTATTGTGCAGACCCGGAGGCAAATGGAGCATTGAAGTCCATTTTATGGTAAAAGTCGAAAGGATAATTCAGGTAATCTTGATTGCCTAATTCAGTTTCCCAAACTGTCTTCGCATTGTCGCTCATGATGACCCCAACAGCCTCATATTGAGCAGGAATTTGCTTTAAGCTGTCTAGTAATGCTTTTGCATAGAGTGCACCACTTGCGCCAGTAATGGCTATGACGATTTTGTTTGGCATATAGGTATAACAAAAATAGGTATTAAAAGTTGACCAGCTAGTCTAGATAAAAAAAATCCCCTCCATACTCATTAGTAATTGGAGGGGAGATCCTTATGGGGGTAAGGGTCAATTAGATTTTATACATTTTCTCATAATATTCGTCTGCCATTCGATTGCTATCAAATTGGAAACGAACATCTTTCATACCATTTTGAGTAATCTGTCTCCAAGTATCTTTTTGTTCGTAATACATTGGCACAATTTGTTGCTCTAAAATCTTGTATAATTCATTTAAATCATATTCATCTTGAGCTTCTGTGCTCATATTCGCATAATCTGCCTTTGGCACCACAAAACCATTATTTCCATGGTTTACAAATTCTGGTATCCATCCGTCGTCAGTAGAGAAGTTAACAGATCCGTTCATTGCTGCAGTCATACCACTTGTTCCAGAAGCTTCTCTTGGAACTCTTGGATTATTCAACCAAATATCAGAAGCTTGTTTCATGCGCTTACTCAAAGCCAATTCATAACCCACTAGAACAGCAACATTCTTATAGTTCTTGCTAAGGTTCACTAAATGATTGAATTGAGAAATAGCTGGATGATCAACTGGATATGGTTTTCCTGCAAATATGATTTGAACAGGATATTTTAAGTTCGATAATAATTGCTCGAATCTTTCTAAATCCCAAGACAAGAAATCGGCACGCTTATAGCCTGCAAATCTTCTAGCCCAAACAATAGTCAATACTTTCGGATCAAATATTTTACCTGTTTGGTCTGCTACGATTTCAAAAGCACGCTTTTTTAAATACCATTTTCTATCGTCAAAACCAGCATCGTCTCCAGCTTCAGCAAATTTGTACAACTGCTTGTCTGCCCAATAACGCCAGTTTTGTGCATTGGTGATATGGTCGATAGGACAAATGCCTTCATATTTTCCCCACATTTCACGGCTTACATGTCCATGTAATTCAGATACACCATTTGCTTTTCTTGCAAAACGCAATGCTGCTAATGAGTGATTGAATTGATCGTCATGGATGCCTGTTAATCTTCTTACTTCGTCAATACCTAAGCCACAGAAATAGCCCATTTTATGACATAAGTAAATATCGTGCTTCTCGTTACCTGCTTCTTCCGGTGTATGTGTTGTAAAGACTAAACGCTTTTTAACTTCGTCCAAAGATTTATACTTGTTCAATAAATAGAACGCAGCAGAGAAGCCATGTGCTTCATTTAAGTGGTAGACTTCTGGATTAAAGTTTAATTCGTCAATCAATTTTGCACCACCTACACCTAATAAAATAAACTGAGCAACTTTTGTTGCCACGTTCGCGTCATACAAACGATGGGTGATTGTTTGTGAAACATAATCGTTCTCTGGTAAATCTGTGCTTAATAAAAACAAAGGCGCGCTACAAAATACATTAGGCGCTAAGTAATATGCTTTTACCCATACTGGATGGTCATGAATTAAAATTTGGTATTTGATGCCTGTATCTTCTAAGAAGCTATACATCTTCTCCATAAAAGTCACTTGCAAAGTTTGATCTTGATTTCTTGCCTGATCATAGTATCCATATTTCCACAACATACCGATACCAATCATATTTTGATTTAACTCAAATGCACTTCTTAAATGTGAACCAGCTAAAAAACCTAATCCACCACTATAAATTTTCAATGGTTGGTGGATAGCAAACTCCATAGAGAAATAAGCCGCTTTCTTGGAATACTTTTCATTAATAGGGTAAGGAACTTGGTAGTTTCTAAAACTCATGTTTTTGGTCTTTGGTTATTTTGACCCGCAATATAATCCTATTTGCCTTAAATTTTGGCCAAAGTCAAGCCTAGTGTGGATAACAATCGTTTGCAATGGCAGAATGTGGATTATTTCTTAGCCTTTGGCTTTCTTTTCTTGTCGTAGCTATCGTTAAAATAGCAAGTCATATTTCTATGGTTACCACAATTTCCATCTTCTTTAATCTTGATGACATTTCCTGTGATGGTGAATTGAATCGTGCATGGATCTCCTTTCTCAGAATAAGTCGCTTGATTTTTATTGAAATTCAACAACCCTTTAAGTTCTCCAATACAAGTGCCAGCTTTCTTTTCAAAGTGCAAGAAAAATTGGTATTTATTGGGATTGCCAAAGTCTCTTAAGGCAATAAAATTCTTTTTATCTCTTGCATAGTCACCGCTAAATGTATTCAGTGTTGGCAAAGTGTCAATTGGATTTAGAATGGCTTTTTGTTCAGGTTTAACATTGGAATCAAAATAGATTAATCTAAATCCTTGTTCTGTATAAGCCCATCCTTTTTTCTCATTGGTTAATCCTTGTTCAGGATCTAATTTATTTTCCTCTACTAAAAATGTAGGCTCTTTATTAATCAATAAAGTTTTTCCGTAAAATTGAGAGCCCTTATGTGTGATATCAAATTGAGTTAAAACTTTAAATCCTAAGAAAACATTTTTCTTACTAAAAGTAATAACTGAAACAGCTTGTTTATTTACGTCTTTATTATTTAATAATAAATAGTATTCCGTTTCTTTTTCAATTTTCCCAACGGGGTATAGTTTTGCATTTTTCACATCTGCAGGAACAATTGCTTCTACCACAGAATCAGGTAAAAATTGACCTAATGCTTTTCTGCCAATCTCTAAAGTATCTGTCAGAGATGCTAAATTGGTATCATTGACACGAAGTGGTAATTCAATATTTTTAAATGCTTTATTAAAATCGTTGATTTTTAGTGGGGTATTCCCTGAAAGATCGGTCTTGGTTTCAGCACATCCAATCAATGCCAATAGGATCAAAAGATAACTCAGATAGCGCATGGCACTCTATTTTTTGCTAAAATAGGCAACAATATGAGTTTCACAAAGGGTTTATAGTTAAATTTACATATCAATTATGTTCCATAAATCCTTAGATCAACTTCATGAATCGGTTCCAGTGCAAAATAAAACTGGCTGGAGGCGACTTTTTGCCTTTATTGGACCTGCTTACTTAGTGAGTGTGGGGTACATGGATCCAGGAAATTGGGCGACCGATTTACAAGGGGGAGCTGCTTTTGGATTTCAACTCATTTGGATCTTGCTTCTGAGCAATATCATGGCGATCCTGCTTCAAAGTTTGAGTGCAAGATTGGGTATTGTAAGACGTCTGGATTTAGCACAGGTGAATAGAGAAACCTATCCCCAATTTGTCAATTTCTGTTTATATATTTTAGCTGAGTTAGCCATTGCTGCTACCGATTTAGCCGAAGTATTGGGCATGGCTATTGGTATTAAATTATTAACAGGCCTACCATTGATGTATGGCACCATCATTACTGTAACGGATACCTTTTTATTCATGCTATTACAACGATATGGTATGCGTAAAATGGAGGCATTTATTTTTGTTTTAGTGGTCACCATCGGAGGTAGTTTTCTTGCAGAAATGATTATTGCCAAGCCCGATTTAATTGGTGCGGCAAAGGGTTTAGTCCCTTCTGCCTTATCGCCTGGTGCTTTATATATTGCAGTGGGAATGATTGGTGCTACAGTGATGCCACATAATTTATATTTACACTCTGCATTGGTACAAACTAGAAAAATCGAACGGTCGAGTGCTGGTATCAAGAAATCTTTATGGTATAATTTCATTGACAGTGCAGTTGCTTTAAATGCTGCTTTTTTTGTCAACTCAGCTATTTTGATTTTAGCAGCTACTGCATTTTATAAAACCGGCAATCAATCTATCGCCAAAATTGAAGAAGCACATGCTTTGTTGGCGCCCTTGTTGGGGTCAAAATTGGCACCCATCTTATTTGCAGTTGCCTTAATTGCAGCTGGTCAGAGTTCAACAGTCACTGGAACATTATCTGGACAAATAGTGATGGAGGGGTATTTAAATCTAAGATTAAACCCTTGGATCAGAAGATTGTTAACTCGACTTGTAGCGATCGTGCCTGCTGTATTGGTGATTGGACTGATGGGTGAAGGCAGGGTGGACGAATTACTTGTTTTTAGTCAAGTTATCTTGAGTTTACAATTAGGTTTTGCAGTCATACCATTGATCCATTTTGTGAGTGATAAAAAGACAATGGGCGAATTTGCAATACCAAAGTGGATGAAGATAATGTCTTGGTTGGTGGCTAGTATTTTGGTGTATTTGAACACCAATCTAGTAGTTGATTTTGCTAAAGCATTTTTAATGGGCTCTACAGCTTTGTTGATAAAGATCTTTGTTGTGTTGTTGATCTTATTCTTTTTTGCCTTGTTATTGTATATCATCATTTTCCCAATGATGCAATCAAAACAAAATAATAAGCGGACTGCTTTACATGGTGCTGCTGTTGAATTGGATTGGACAAAAGTAGCACCAATCGACCGAATAGCGATTGCGGTTGACTTTACATCTGGAGATGCCAATTTAATCAAATCTGCCATTTCACAAGCCCATCCAGGATCAGAACTCATATTGATTCACGTTGTAGAAAGTGTCACAGCTAGTTATTTCCAAGAAACAAGTGATGACGAAGAATCTAGAAAGGATAAAGAAAGATTAGCCCTTTATGCAGCTTCTTTAAGTGAAAAAGGCTACAAGGTAAATTTCATTTTAGGCTATAAAAATAGGGTAAAGGAGATTGTTCGAATCGTCCAGATGGTAGACGCACAATTGTTAGTCATGGGAGCACACCATCATTATGGCTGGAAGGATTATTTCTTTGGGGAAACCATTGAATCTGTTAGGCATAAAGTAAAGATTCCTGTGTTAATCGTAAACCATTCTTCTTAATTATCTAGGCTCTTTTTAGTTACATTTAGTACATTTGCAGACAAAATTTTATAACATATGGGACAGAAAATTAAAGTTGCCAATCCAGTCGTTGAATTGGATGGAGATGAAATGACAAGAATCATTTGGAAATTCATTAAGGATAAATTGATTTTACCTTATTTAGAATTAGATATTAAATATTATGATTTAGGTATGGAGTACCGTGATCAAACAAATGATCAAGTTACAATTGATGCTGCAAATGCAATTAAGCAATATGGTGTTGGTATCAAATGTGCTACCATTACTCCTGATGAGCAAAGAGTAGAAGAGTTTAAGTTAAAGCAAATGTGGAAGAGCCCTAATGGAACAATCCGTAATATCTTAGATGGTACGGTATTTCGTGAGCCAATCGTTTGTTCAAATGTACCACGTTTAGTACCCAACTGGACAGCACCCATCTGTATTGGACGTCATGCATTTGGTGATCAATACCGTGCAACAGATTTTGTTACAAAAGGAAAAGGAAAGTTAACTGTAAAGTTTGAAGGTGAAGATGGTACTGTACAAGAATTTGAAGTATTTAATTTCAAAGGTGATGGCGTTGCAATGGCTATGTACAATACAGATGAGAGTATTTATGGATTTGCAAGAGCTTGTTTCAATCAGGCTTTAGCAAAAAAATGGCCTTTGTACTTATCTACAAAAAACACCATTTTAAAAAAATACGATGGTCGTTTCAAAGACATTTTTGAAGACGTTTACCAAACTGAGTTCAAAGCTAAATATGCAGAAGCTGGTATTACATATGAGCATCGTTTAATTGATGACATGGTTGCTAGTGCTTTAAAATGGAACGGTAATTTTGTATGGGCTTGTAAGAACTATGATGGGGATGTTCAATCTGATACTGTAGCGCAAGGTTTTGGATCATTGGGTTTAATGACTTCTACTTTAATTACACCTGATGGTAAAGTAATGGAAGCTGAAGCAGCACATGGTACTGTGACTCGTCACTTCCGTGAGCACCAAAAAGGAAACAGAACATCTACTAATCCAATTGCATCTATTTTTGCATGGACAAGAGGGTTAGAATTCAGAGGTCAATTGGATAATAACCAAGAATTGATTCGTTTCTCTAAAGCATTAGAGGAAGTTTGTGTTGAAACTGTTGAGTCTGGAATTATGACCAAAGATTTAGCAGTATGTGTACACGGCAATAAAGTAAAACATGGTGAACACTATGTATACACAGAAGAATTCTTGGATGCATTAGATGCTAACCTTCAAAAGAAGCTTGCGTAATTTTTCAGAGAGACTTTTAAAGTAGCTCTGTTCGATAATAAAAAAGCCACTCAATTTAGACTGCCCCCAAAAAGTTAGACACTTAATGGGGGCATTTTTATGTTAAAACGAAACAAATACGACTACAAGTTTAGACTTGAATGTGTAGAACTAGTAGTTAAAAAGAGACTAGCAACAATTAGAGTAGCTAAAGAAAAAGGTATACCCTATACCAACCTAAGACTTTGGGTAGGGTTTTACAACAAGTATGGTAGGGATGGATTAAAAGGTCGTGAGAATAAGCATTACGATGCATCATTTAAGTTTAAAGTGCTACAAACTATTGATAAGGAACTTTTATCTTTACAAGATGCCTGTGTTAGATTTGATATAGCTGCAGCCTCATCTATAACTAGTTGGAGAGACGCATATGAATCAAATGGATATCAAGGCTTAATTAGTAAACCAAAAGGTCGTCCACCCAAAATGAAACCACCCATCAAACGTAAAGTAAGCAAGCCTTCAAAACCTTTGACACGTGAACAAGAGTTATTGGAGGAACTTGAATACTTAAGAGCAGAGAATGCCTTGCTAAAAAAGCTCCAAGCCTTAGATCAAGTAGACAAAAAGCAAAAGCCATCATCGAGCTAAGGCAAGAACACAAATTGGCAACACTACTCAAGTGCGTAAATATGGCAAAGAGTAGTTTTTATTACTATGCAAAACAAGACACGAGTGATAAGTACGAAGAAGTAAAGAAAAAGATAGAATGTATTTTTCACAAACACAGGGGCAGGCTAGGTTATAGACGTATTACGATACTGCTTCGTCGAGAAGACATAGTTATCAATCATAAGACGGTATTGCGTTTAATGGGGAGCTTGAAACTAAAGAGCTTGATAAGAAGAAAGAAATACAGGTCGTATAAAGGTGAACAAGGGAAAATAGCACCCAATGTTTTAGATAGATCTTTTAAAGCAAAACGACCCAATCAAAAGTGGACAACCGATGTAACAGAGTTTAATGTGTTAGGAAAGAAACTTTATTTATCTCCGGTTTTAGACCTATACAATCAAGAAATTATAAGTTATGAAATATCAGAGCGCCCAGACTTTAAAAGCGTCACAAATATGCTAGAAAAGGCTTTAAAAAAGACAGATAATACGAAATCACTAATCATGCACTCCGATCAGGGCTGGCAATATCAAATGAAGCAATATCAGGCTATTTTAAAACAAAATGGGATTAGGCAAAGTATGTCTAGAAAAGGAAATTGTTTAGACAACGCAGTAATGGAAAACTTCTTCGGAACGCTTAAGTCCGAGCTGTTTTATCTAAATAAATACGAATCAATTACTCACCTAAAAAAAGAAATAAACAAGTATATCAAATATTATAACAACGACAGAATCAAACTTAATCTAAACGGAATGAGCCCGGTACAATACCGAGCTCATCACTTTAAAACTTAATTAGTAACTTTGTCCAACTTTAGGGGTTCAGTCCAATTGAGTGGCTTTTTTATTTAATAGGTTTAATGAAAACCAACTAGATAATCAATTGAATTATCCTTTCTTTTTCATTTCCGCACATTTGCCATCTTTCATGCATTTCTTATCACATTTATGTGCTTTAGTTTCTTTCTTACAATCTTTGCAATCTTTTTTACCACAGTTTGCAGAAGCATTGTTAGCAGCTAATAATAATACAGCAGCAAATAATACAGTAGTTAATTTTTTCATCATGTTATTTTTTAGTTTTAATAATTTCCTATATGCAATTTACGCATTCAGTTAGATATTTAAACACCAGATCCTATGATTTAACTCATTTTTAAGCGTACCAATCCTTATTTCAATACCTCTAATATAGGTTTCCCAATTGATCCACTTGGCATTTGGATGCCTAAAAGCGTTGACACTGTTGGTGCAATGTCTGTCATGTAATTGACGCTATTGACTTGACCTTTTTTGATACCGTTCCCGTACCATAACAACGGAATATGTGCATCATAATTATAGAATACACCGTGATTGGTACCAGTTGGATATCCATCCATATAGCCTGATTTAGTGACAATGAAAAGATCTCCACTTCTTTGAGGATTGTAACCATTGACAATGCGTTCTCTAAGTTGAGCTGGCAATGGGGCTTCGGCAGCTTCACGAGATTCAATCACTTGTAAAATACCAGGTTTTTGCTCAATATAGTTACGCACAATTTCAAACAAATCATCTTGATCTACATCTAAGCTATCCATTAATGGATGGTTAAAATGAATATTGTATTCATTGATTGCACCAATCAATTTGTCGCTCATGCCTTTTTGGATTAGTAAATTACCTAATTCCTTTTTAAGGCTCGATTCACTAATTAATCCACCAGGGATTTTATGTTTTTTTGCAAAGTCCGGGATATTAGCCACTGCATGATCTGCAGTTAAAAAAACAGTGTAATTGTTTTTACCAACTTGCTTATCAAGGCTTGCGAAGAGCTGAGCAATGACAGCATCTAGTTTGATATAGCCATCTAAGGTTTCCCAAGAATTAGGGCCAAAAGAATGACCAATATAATCTGGCGAAGAAAAACTGATAGCCAATAAATCAGTGATATCATCCTGGCCCAATTGCTCACTCACTAAAGCCTTCTCCGCCATCTCTGCTACTAAATTATTGCCATAAGGTGTAGAAGCGATTTTACCATAATCTTTGCCAATAAATTGAGACAAAGTATAAGGGAATCCTTTTTGTTCTGCGCCCAAAGGGGTTGCTTCATATGCATTCATGTCTCCATCGCAATTTGCTTCATACACCGTTTTCGCTAAACTTAAGTTCCATCCCTTTGCGTATAAACTGTCGACTCTATGTTGACCATTGAATTCGGATACCCATTTTGGTAAATTCTTACCATAATACGTAGAGCTAATAAAATTACCCGATTTACTATCATACCAGAAAGCCCCGTCTGCACTGTGGCCAGCAGGGATGATCGCGCCTCTATCTTTGATGGAGATGCCAAATACTTTACTCTTGAAATTATTAGCTAATTTGATTTCATCACCTATGGTAGTTGTCCAAACATTTACTGGGCTCATTTTACCCGCTGGACTGCCTTCCACGCCTACAGAAACCACATTAGGATCTTCCACACAATAGACTGTCTTTTGCTTATAATTATCATACCATTGGTTCCCAGTAATCCCGTGTAATGCAGGAGTTGAGCCCGTATATACAGCAGTGTGGCCACATGCTGTTACAGTAGGCACATAGGGGATAAGGTTATTATTACAACTAGCGCCCTCATTTACAAAGCGTAAAAAGCCCTGTTGACTTGTAAAATAGGGTTTAAATTGATTGATATAATCCCAACGCATTTGGTCTACAACAATACCTACAACTAGTTTAGGTTTACTTGAAGCGCTTGATTGGGTTGATTTTGGGGCTTGTGCTTTGCTTGCAAATGACAAGAATAAAAAGCATAAAATGGAGTAAATACGCATGTTCACATGATTTTAGGACTGCAAATTACGGATAATTATAGCCTCGGGAACCTAAAAAATCTTAAATTTGCACCTATAATTATAAACCTATGGCAGATATATTTGAAAGGCTGATCAAAAACTACGGACCAATCGGTCAACATCGTGAAAGAGCACATGGCTATTTTGCATTTCCTAAATTAGAAGGAGAGGTAGGATCTAAAATGAAATTTAGAGGTCAAGAAATGATTGTTTGGAGTTTGAACAATTATTTGGGTTTAGCCAATCATCCAGAAGTACGTAAAGCCGATGCAGATGGATCTGCTCAATATGGATTAGCCTTGCCAATGGGTGCAAGAATGATGAGTGGAAACAGTGACCTACATGAACAATTAGAAAAAGAATTAGCTGAATTCGTCCATAAAGAAGATGCAATTTTAATGAACTACGGATACCAAGGTATCATGAGTGCGATTGATGCTATCTGTGGCCGTCACGATGTGGTGGTGTATGATGCAGAATGTCACGCATGTATTATTGATGCTTTAAGAATGATCCCAGGTCATCGATTTGTTTTCAAGCACAATGATGTAGAAGATTGTGAAAAACAATTGTTAAGAGCTCAAGCATTGGTGGATAAACAACAATCTGGTGGTGTATTGGTGATCACAGAAGGAGTATTCGGGATGGCTGGCGATCAGGGTAAATTAAAAGAGATTGCTGCATTGAAAAAGAAAGTTCCATTCCGTTTATTGGTGGATGATGCGCATGGCTTTGGCACATTAGGTAAAACTGGTGCAGGTGCAGGAGAAGAGCAAGGTTGTCAAGATGAAATAGATTTATACTTCTCTACTTTTGCAAAGAGTATGGCATCTATAGGTGCGTTCATGGCTGGCCCTAGAACGATCATCGATTATATCCGTTATAATATTCGTTCACAAATTTTCGCTAAGAGTTTACCAATGCCCTATGTGGTAGGTAATTTAAAGCGTTTAGAATTATTAAGATCAAAACCTGAGCTTAAAGATAATTTATGGAAGAATGCTTTGGCATTACAAAATGGATTAAAAGAAAGAGGATTTGATATTGGTAAAACAGATTCTGTTGTGACACCTGTGTACATGAAAGGTGGCGTAGAAGAAGCAACTGCGATGGTTATGGACATTAGAGAGAATTATAAAATATTTTGTTCTATTGTGGTTTATCCTGTGATTCCAAAAGGACATATCATCTATAGATTGATCCCAACAGCTGTGCATACACAGGAGGAAATCGATTTAACTTTAAAAGCATTTAGTGAGACTAAGGCGAAATTAGATGCAGGTGCATATAAAGTGGCTGAAATTCCAGATATGGCCAATAAATAATTTTGAATAATTTGAATCCGAAATGAGTCTCCCAAAAGAGGCTCATTTTTTTTAATTAAAATAATCTATTTGGTCTTGTTCTTTTTTAAGCACTTCAATGCTTACGTTTAATTCGAAACCAATTAAAAGAATCAATGCATTGATATAAATCAATGTCATCACAACAAGTACCGTTCCAATGGAACCATAAATTTTACTGTAGCTTCCAAAATTATTCACCCAATAGGAGAAGCCTAAGGTGGTTAATAACATTAAAACAGTTGACAAAATTGCACCTGGTGAAAGCAGTGACCATTTTTCTTTAACGTGCGGTGCAAATTTATAGATGAAAGCATTCCCATAAAACAACAATAAAATGATGACAGTCCATCTAATCATATTCCAGTAGGGTAAAATAGTTTTTCTTTTGATGTCAAAAACATCTCTTAACAAAGTGGTTAATTGATCTTGACCTATGAGTACAAGTATACTTGCAAAAACCAATAACATCAAGATCAATGTTAAACGAAGTGCCCTCATTCTTTGATGCAGAAAAAAGGGTTTATTTTGCATGATCGATTTGTCAAAACTTCTTATAATACCCGTCATGGCATTGGATGCATAAAATAAAAGTAATAGAAAACCGAAGGAGAAAATACCAACGTGTTGGCTTAATAAATCATTGATGATATCAAGAATGAATCGATACGTGCTTGTATTGGGTGAAATGTCTTTAAAAACAGACAGTATTTGTGTTTTTATTTTAAAACTTTTTGGGAAATACGGGATGATAGAAAATAAAAATAGGAAGCCGGCAGGCAATGCCATAATTAAGTTAAAAGAAATAGCAGATGCTCGATCATAGAGCCCAATGGTATTCAACTGTTTGAAAAGAAATTGTAAGAGCTGAAATAAATTAACCTGCTCAAATCCAGGCACAATAATGCGCTTTGCTTTTCGCTTTGCAAATAATACGGGAGACAGTAGGTATCTTAATATTTCTTTCAAATGATTTATTCTTTTTCTTTAGCTTTTTTGGCTTGGTAGGCGTCTAGTTTTTTCTGGTATTCCTTTGCGTATCGATCATGTTCGGCATAATTGGTACTAAAATGATGGTAACCGCTAAAGTCTGCCTTTGCAACAAAGTAAATATAGTCTGTTTTTGGAGCATCTAAAACTAAGTCAATGGTTTTGGCAGCTGGAGTACAAATAGGGCCAGGAGGAAGTCCTTTCACACGATAGGTGTTATATGGAGAGGTATTGGTCAAATATTTCTCATAAATACGTGTAATGGTAAAATCCTGCATGGCATATTTTATGGTTGGACATGCTTGTAAGGGCATTTGCTTTTTCAATCTATTTTGGTAAACACTTGCGATTAAGGATTTGTCTGAATCAAAATTGGTTTCCTCTTCTACAATAGAGGCTAGCGTATAGATTTGATTTTGACTCATGCCTTTGGCAGCGGCTTTTTGAATTCGATTGTTTTCACTCCAAAAACGGATTTGCTCCTTTTGTAATTTGCCTAGAATTTGAGCCATCGAACTACTCCAGTAAAATTCATAAGTATTAGGAATGAGAAGCGTAAACAATTGGGTTGTATCTGTATTGAATGCTTGTAAAGAATCATTATTGGTTAAAAATTGCATCACTGTGGTACTGTCTTTCTCAAATTCGTCCGCAATCAATTTCGCCAATTCCCCTTTTGTTCGCACTTTATTCAACACCAATTTTACAGTAGCTTGTCGATTATTTCTAAGCATGCGAACAAGGTTCAACAAGCTAGTATGACGCTTTACCATGAATCGGCCCGATTTCATTCGATCCTCCACATTAAGGACAGTTGCAATCAATTTGAAAGACCAAGGCTCTCTGATGATTTTTTTAGCCATTAACGTATCTGTTAAAGCATCTAATCCACCTTGCCCTTTGGTATAATTAAAGCTGGTTTGCGCTTTTTCGAAATGGGTGCTATTTACGAATACAGAATAAGCAATGTAAATAGAAAGGGCTAAGAATAAACTGAGTAGTAATTTTTTCACAGTGTGTAGGATCTATATGATGAATGCTTTGTACTAAAATACAATAAAAATCCCCACCATTTGGATGGTGGGGAAAAATACTATTTTAAAGAATGTGATCACATTCTAATTGAATTACTTCTTATTTGTGTCAGCAGCTACTGGCGCAGGAGGAGGTGCTACTTGTGTAGCAGGAGAAGTTGTAGTAGAAGTGTTTACTTTGTCTAATACACTATTTCCATTGCTCGCATTACCACTTAAGAAAAGGGTAGATGTGATTGCTAATACTGCAATCACTGATGCGAAGATCCAAGTGCCTTTTTCAAGTACATCTGTAGTTTGCTTCACGCCCATGAAATTATTACTTAAACCGCCTACGTTCGCGTTTAATCCACCACCTTTTGGGTTTTGAATCAAAACCATAAATCCTAAGGCTACACAGGCTACTACGATTAATATTAAAAAGAAAGTTATCATTTGCTATTTTTTTAAATTTGCTATACGGGATGCAAAATAAACGGATTTTTCAGGAAAAATAAAACTTAATTTTTCATACGTAGCGATGGCTTTCTTCAAATTCCCTTGTTTTTCCCAAATTTCTGCCATGGATTCGGTTAAAATATCGGCTGGGACATTGGCTTTTTCGGCAATTTGAGCGATTATTTGCTCTTGATCGGCCCCTAATGCAGCAATTTGGTCGTTTTGATCTACACCATCCTTGTTTTTAATCACTTTAAGCCATGCAGTAAAACTTCTAAGCTGTTGGGTAAATTTATCTTGTGGTAGCTTAGAAAGGTCTATTTCGATGCCTTGAGCAGCAAAATAATCTTTCTGTAGGCTTGGAGTAGTGTCTTTTTCATAGTCCAAAGCAGCAGAGGCATCAACCTGCTCCTTAAATTGGGCTACTTGTTCATCTAGTAGGCTATTTAATTTGGCATCTCCAGTAGCATTCACTGCTGATTGACCGACTTGATTCATCAAGCAATGTACATGCAAACTAGAAGGGAAATAGGCCGTTGCCTTACACAATTGAGCTTCCAAAAGTGGGGAAGCAATCATTTGGTATTTCTTTGCTAATAAGAATTGAAGTGTCGGAGCATAGGGATGTTCCAACACATACTTTTCGAGGGTATCCGTTTCAATGGCTTCTAAAGAAGCATGCCCAGTCCATTGTTTGACGATATCGTTGATCATTAATGCACTCATGCTTTACCAGTTTGAAAAGATTTGATTAAAAATATCATCTGTAATACTTCGAATAATTTCATCCATTAATTGACTCTCAGCTTGATTCAAAGTAAGATTGGCAGAGAAGTCAAAATTACGCGATACGTCAAATTCAAGTTCTTTGTTTTCTAAGGTCTTTTTTAAAACCACATGCACCGTTACAGTCAATCGATTACTAGCTGCTTCTTTACCACTTACACCAACCGTTTGTGAAGGATCATAATTGGTAATAGTGGCAAAAATTTGATAGTGTGCATCGTCGCTATTGGTTCGAGTTAATTTAGTTTGACCAATAATTTTTTGCAAAATCTTATCCGTCAACATGGGTGCCAACTGAGGGTTGACATATCTTGCTCTGTTGTCAATAAAACCAATTTTAACAGTTTTGACATTGTCTGGTATCATTGCATCCTTAAAGCTATAGACGCCACATGCAGTCAATAGGGTAGCTAGTAGGATAAAGCTTGGTAAAAGGAATTTATTCTTCAATGTCGTATTCTTTAATTTTTCTGTACAATGTTCTTTCGCTTATTCCTAAGTCGGTAGAAGCATCTTTACGACGACCTCTATGTTTTTTAAGTGCCTTTAAAATTAGTTCTTTTTCTTTATCCATGATATTTAAAGACTCTTCTATTTCATAATGATTTTGTAAATCATTGTCAATGATCACCGGTTGATGATGCGGTAATTGCATTGCAGCAGTAGGGATGCTTACATTAGAGATAGGCGCTATGGTTGGGCTGATATCTTCCTTTAATTCATTAATAAGCGCCTCTTTTGTAAAGTGTGCAGCTTGTCCTGACAAACTAGGATTCTGCAATATCTCTAAAAACATTTTCTTCAATTCATTGACATCTTTTTTCATGTCAAAGAAAAGTTTGTATAAAATTTCACGCTCATTGGCGAATTCACCAACAGGTGGATTGCCAGTTAACATAGGCATATTGTGCGCGGTATGTTTTGGAAGAAACGCATTCAATTGCTCTGCATTGATATGGTCGTTTTTACTCAACACTGAAATTTGTTCTGCAATATTTTTCAATTCGCGAACATTGCCGGGCCAACCATATTCTGTTAAAAGTCCTCTTGCTTCTTCGTCCAAATAAATTGGTTTAGTCTTATATTTTTCAGCAAAATCAACAACAAATTTTCTAAAAAGCAAAGGAATGTCTTCCTTTCGATCTCTTAACGATGGAACGCGAATTGGAACAGTATTTAATCGATAATATAAATCTTCTCTGAATCTTCCTTTCTGTGTGAATTCAATCAATTCTCTATTGGTTGCCGCAATGACACGCACATCTGTTTTTTGTACTTTGGAAGATCCAACACGAATGAATTCTCCAGTCTCTAATACGCGCAATAATCTAGCCTGCGTACCCAATGGCATTTCACCTATTTCATCTAAGAAGATGGTGCCACCATTCACTGTCTCAAAATATCCTTTTCTACTATCAACAGCACCAGTGAATGAACCTTTCTCATGTCCAAATAATTCCGAATCAATGGTGCCCTCAGGAATTGCACCACAGTTCACTGCAATAAAAGGGTTGTGTTTTCTGGATGATAAGCTATGGATGATTTGTGAAAAAACCTCTTTACCAACACCACTTTCACCCACTATAAGCACGGTTAAATCTGTTGCAGCAACTTGCTCTGCAGTATTTAAAGCATGATTCAGTAGGGGCGTATTGCCAATGATACTGAATCTGTTTTTCAATGATTGTAAATCCATGGCATTAATTTATTGAATGATATCTCCTAATAAAGTTCCTTTGGTGAAATTGTGAATTTTGACTTGTACGTAGTCGCCTTTTTTATGATTGAAATTTCCTTTTGGAAAAACAACTACTTTATTCTGACTATTTCGTCCCATCCATTCTGCTTCGTTTCTTTTACTATTTCCTTCTATCAATACTTCAAATACGCCGCCCACATCTCGCTTGTTACTTTCATTTGAAAGTGTCCATTGCACGTCTACAATTTCTTGTAACCTTCTTTTTTTAGTGGCTAAATCAATATCGTCTTCATATCTTCTGGCAGCCAATGTTCCTGGGCGTTCAGAATAATAATACATGTAGCTCAAATCATAATTCGAATATTGCATTAGGCTAATCGTATCTTGATGGTCTTCCTCAGTTTCTGTGCAAAATCCTGCAATGATATCTGAAGAAATACTACATGTTGGAATTAACTCACGAATGCGGTCAATCTTTGCCATGTACCATTCTCTGGTATAAGTTCTATTCATCAATTGCAGCATCCTAGTACTCCCACTTTGTACAGGAAGGTGGATGTATTTACAGATGTTGTCATATTTTACAATCGTGTATAATACTTCATCTGTAATATCTTTTGGATGAGAAGTGCTAAATCTTACACGAAGGCTTGGGTCAATTTGTGCAACTTGTTCAAGTAACATCGCAAAAGTGGTGGTTGCATTATTTTCTGGGTTGCTCCAGTAATAACTGTCTACATTTTGCCCTAATAAAACAACTTCTTTATAGCCTTTATCAAATAAATCTCTACACTCTGCAAGTATAGAAAATGCATCTCTACTGCGCTCTCTGCCTCTCGTAAATGGCACGACACAGAAACTACACATATTGTTACATCCGCGCATGATGGACACAAAAGCACTAATGCCATTGTTGTCTAATCTTACTGGCGCAATATCTCCATAAGTTTCATCTCTACTTAATAATACGTTCACTGCTTTTTGCCCTGTTCCCGCATCTGCAATTAGATCGGGTAGGGTTCGGTAAGCATCAGGACCAACCACTAAGTCAACTAATTTTTCTTCTTCTAATAATTGTGCTTTTAATCTTTCTGCCATACAACCCAAAACGCCTACTAGCAATCCTGGATTGGCTTGTTTTAATCTTCTAAACTCAGTCAAACGCTTACGTATGGTCAATTCAGCCTTTTCACGTATTGAACAAGTATTGATTAGGATTAGATCTGCTATTTCTATGTTTTTTGTGCCTCCAAAGCCATTTTGTTCTAATATAGAGGCAACTACTTCACTATCTGCAAAATTCATTGCGCATCCATAACTTTCTACATAAAAGTGCTTTTCAAAGACACCCGAACTCGCTTGGCTAGCATAGGCTTCACCTTGTCTAGTTTCATCCTGGGTTTTATCTATTAGTAAGTTGGTTTCCATGCACTTGATTTGAACTGCAAACTTAGTCAAAATAATTTTATGTGTCAACTTGTCATACCTAATTCCTAATCCTTTGATATACAAATGATTAAATTAGAACCAGATATATGGTAATTAATTTTATATTAACCTTATAATCAATCGATTATTGCTAGGTTGTATATTTATAAAAAATTGTACATGCTCAAAGGATTGATTTTATTTTTTACTGTTTTATGTTTGAACTTGGCATATTCACAAGACTTGGTGGTGGCAAAATTGAGATCAGAGACTTCTAGAAATATTAAAAAAGATTCAGATACGTCTAATTGGAATTGGAAACAAGGGGGTTTGTACAATTTAAACGTGTCACAAAGTTCATTGAGTAATTGGGCAGCGGGAGGTGATAACTTCAACATGTCAATCAATAGTTATTTTAACTATTTCGCCTACTATAAAAAAGACCGTCAAAGTTGGGACAATAATATTGACGTGAATCTTGGATTTGTTCAATCTACTTCACAAGGAGGTAGAAAGAATGATGATCGATTGGATCTTTTAAGTAAGTATGGTTATAAGATAGACACAGTTGGTAAATGGTATATTTCAGGACTTTTCAATTTCCGTTCTCAACTCTTTGATGGTTATAGCTTTAGCGGTAACAAAGCGACATTTACATCTTCTTTATTTGCACCAGCATACATGATTATTTCTGCGGGTTTGGATTATAAGCCGGATAATAATTTCTCCCTTTTCTTCTCTCCATTGACATCAAGAACGACATTGGTCTTGAATAAAAAGTTAGCGAATTTGGGCAAATATGGTGTAGACACAGGAAGAATGATAAAAAGAGAAACAGGTTTGTTTGTTACTGTCAATTACAATAAAGTCATTGCTACAAATATCCTTTATAAGGGTCGTGCCGATTTCTTCTCCAACTATTACGATAAACCAGAGAATATCAATTTCTACATGACGAACATGTTTACTTTCAAGATTAACAAAAACTTTTCAGCGACCTATAGTTTGGATCTGATCTACGATGATAAGATTCGCATTTTTGGGCCACTCAAAAAGTCGCCAGGTTTACAAATGAAGAGCATCATTGGTATTGGTTATTTCCGAAGTCTTGCAGTAAAGAAAAAATTGATTGAGACCAAACCCAAGCAAGCATTGGTTGTGAACGGTGAATAAAGGATGATTATTTACAAATTACTTTCAACGTATGTTTTATTTTGTTGGCTTTATGTGTTAAGTCCTGATAGTCATTGCTAATAATGGTTACATGGCCCATTTTTCGTCCAGGTTTAGTGGTTGTTTTCCCATATAAATGAACAAAGACATTTTCCATCTTCATCACTTCGTCTAAACCTTCATACACAACCGTTCCTGTGTAGCCTTCTGCGCCAATCAAATTCACAATTGCACTTGGCATAATTGGAGATGGGTTGCCAAGAGGGTAGTTTAAGATGATTCTTAATAACATATCGTACTGGCTGCTGTAGTTAGCTTCGATTGAATGATGCCCACTATTATGAACCCTTGGTGCTGTTTCATTTACCAATATATCGCCCTTGTCATCTACAAATAATTCAATGGCAAAAAGACCGGGGCTTTTTAAGGATTGTACTACTTTTCTAGCAATGGCTTCTGCTTTCCAAAGTTGCTTTTCTTCAATTTTTGCAGGACTTAATTGGTAGTCTAATAAATTATAAACAGGATCAAAAATCATTTCGGCAGGTGGGTAGATGACTGTTTCACCTTGTGTATTCATACCAACAATCAAAGCCAATTCTTTTACAATTTTCACTTTTTCTTCCAACACTGCTGGTGCATTAAAACCTAGAGCGATCGCTTTTTCATCTTCAATAATCTGAACACCCTTGCCATCATATCCACCCTCCGCTAATTTGTGTACGGCAGGTAATAAGTTTAAGTGCTGGTGAATTGCATCAGCTGTTTCTGTAACCACAAAATTGGAACTTGGAATTTCGTTGTCTGCATAAAATTGCTTTTGTGCAATCTTATTCTTGATGGTTTTAATCGCAGCAGGTGTGGGATATACTTTAACGCCTTCTTTTTCTAACTGTGTTAAGGCATCCACGTTCACCGCTTCAATTTCAATGGTGATGGCATCTAAATTTTTACCAAATTGATAGACTGTGTCGTAGTCTAATATGTCGCCTAATGAAAAATGATGGCATAAATGTGCTGCGGGGCAGTTAGGGTCTTTCTCTAACACATAAGTGGTTAGATCATAGTTTGCTGCTGCTTGTAAAAGCATTCTTCCCAATTGTCCTCCGCCTAATATACCTACCTTCATGTTACTAATTTAGATAGCACAAATATAAGTTAGTTAGGTTATTTTTGCTAAAGAACGAATTAATACAAGTAACAATGAAAGAACCCATTATTCAAGTGAAGGATTTGACTAAGTCCTATGGCGATTTTGAAGCAGTTAAAGGCATTAGTTTTGATGTATATAAAGGGGAGATTTTTGGCTTGTTAGGGCCAAACGGTGCAGGTAAGTCAACTACTTTGGAAATCATTGAAACCTTAAGGCAAAAGTCTGGAGGAACAGTGATAGTGGATGGGATGAACTTAGATACAGATCCAGAAGCCATCAAAAAAATCATTGGGGTTCAATTACAAACAGCTGGATTTTATCCCAATTTAAATTTAACTGAACTCATTCGACTGTTCGTTGGTTTGTATCAAATGGAAATAGATCCAATGGAATTATTGGCTAAAGTCAATTTAGAAGATAAAGCAAAGGCAAAATTCAAGGAATTGAGTGGGGGACAGAAGCAACGATTTTCCATTGCAACAACCTTAATCAATCAACCAAAAATTATCTTCTTAGACGAACCAACAACTGGTTTAGATCCACAAGCAAGACGTAATCTTTGGGATTTAATACAAGAGATTAGAGACAGCGGAACCACTGTGATTATCACTACGCATTATATGGATGAAGCTGAAGTACTATGTGATAGAGTAGCCATCATTGATAGTGGAAAGATTATAGGAATCAATACGCCCAATCAATTGATAGACGAATTAGTGGAGACCGGGTTTGAGAAAGTAAAAGAAGTGAAGAAGGCAAATTTGGAAGATGTCTTTATACACATGACAGGAAAACAATTAAGAGAAGCATAAAATTAAAATACATGACAACAGACCCTAGATACCCCATTGGCAAATACGAAGTAAAGCCTTATTCGGAAGCCACTAAAAAGGCATGGATCAATGAATTGAGACATTTACCTACTGATGTAGAAATGGCCGTATTGAATTTAGACAAAGCGCAGTTAGAAACGCCATACAGAGAAGGTGGATGGACAATCCAACAACTGGTGCACCATATTGCAGATAGTCACATGAACGCGTTTGCAAGATTTAAATTAGGATTGACTGAAGAGGTTCCAGCGATTAAAGCATACGATGAAAACAAATGGGTGTCTATGGCTGATGCTTTAGAAACGCCCATTAATTATTCTATGACTTTGTTACATGCCTTACATGAAAGATGGGCAACTTTATTAGCGAGTTTAACAGAGGAGCAATGGCAAAGAAAAATATTTCATCCAGGTAGAAATGCAGAAGTAAGCTTATGGGATTTATTTGCAGTGTATGCATGGCATGGTAAACACCATGTAGCACACATTACAAGTTTGAGAGCAACTAAAGGCTGGTAAATTTTACTGGAATGTAGACCGGTCTACTTCGGCTACTAAAAATACGCTGCCAATCACAAGAATTAAATCGTTGTGGTTGGCATTTTTTATGGCTTCCTTTAAAGCGATATTGACATCGTCAAAGCAATGCCCTTCTAAGCCAATGGCAGCTGCTTGTTCAGCCAATTCTTTTACTGGTAAGGCTCTTGGAATATGTGATTGCGTGAAATAATATAATGCATTGGTTGGGAGTAATTTCAGAACAGCTTCAATGTCTTTGTCCTTTACCATCCCAGTAACAATATGTAAACGTTGATAATGTAAAGATGCTAGTTGTTCTAATAAGGCTTGTACGCCATGTTCGTTGTGTGCTACATCCAATATGACTCTTGGGCTATCTTGGATACATTCCCATCTACCCATTAAGCCATTGTTTTTCTTCACATTCAATAAGGCTTTCAATACTTTATTGGCTGTAAACTTCCAGCCCATGGTAGCAAGTAATTGGGTGGCCACCAATACAGCTTTTAAATTTTTAGCCTGATATTTTGCTGGTAAATCACATTCTACTGTGAAGTTTTTGGGAAACAATGGCGCATCTAAGAAATGAATCAGTGGTTGATTGAATTCAAATAAAGCAGTTTGCCAGTTGTTCTGGAAAGATTTAAAGTCAAGGAAGTCCTCTGCAAAATAGATACTTGCATTTTCTTTATTTGCTTTTTCTTCAAACACTTTTTTTGTCACACTATCAGATGCACCAATCACAACAGGCGTCTCTTTTTTAATGATGCCCGCTTTTTCAGATGCAATGGCTTCTATTGTATTGCCAAGCAAAGCCATATGATCAAATCCAATATTCGTAATGATAGATAGTTCGGGTTCAATCACATTGGTGCTATCTAATCTGCCACCTAATCCTGTTTCAATAATGGCGATATCTACTTTTTCTTGTGCAAAATAATCAAAAGCCATACCTACTGTGATCTCAAAGAAGGAGGGTTCGATTTTTTGGATGCATGGTTTTATTTTATTGGTGAAGTCTATGACAAATTCTTGACTACACATTTGACCATTGACTTTGATGCGTTCTCTAAAATCATATAAGTGAGGAGAGGTATACAAACCTGTTTTGTAACCAGCTTCTTGAAATATAGATGCTAGCATATGACTGGTAGAACCTTTGCCATTGGTGCCCGCAATATGAATGGTTTTGAATTTTTTTTCAGGATTTCCAAGGAAATTGCAAATAGCAATGGTATTGTCTAAATTCGGCTTGATGGCAGCAGCGCCAATTCTACTAAACATAGGGAGTCTAGTATATAAGTAGTCAATCGTTTCTTGATAACGCATACGAATGGGTGGCTTATTGTACGTCGAATTTGAATTTCACTGTCACTGTAGAACTATGATCAGAAGTATTGAAACTTATTTTTGTTAAGTAATCAACAATCGCTCTTTTGTATTTAGGGTCATTGGAGGAAGATCCTCTTGTTATTTGAATGAATCGCCCAACACCATTTGGATTTACTTCAATCTCAGCATAAATTGTAGCTGGTGGAACATCACCATTGAATGAATAGGTTTTTGTAACTCTGCGGTCACCTTTTGTAACAAATGGACCTCCACTGCCTGTGTAAGATTTTCCGTCTATAGCACCATTGGCAACGCCTTGGTCGCCTTTCCCACCTGCAATGCCCTGGTCTTTCACATTGTTATAACTGTCTTGATTGTTGCCGCCAGCGCCATTTCCACCTGCATATTTCCCCATCAAAGCTTTAGGCTTTGCAGGTAGGGGTGCTGGATTATTTTTTGTAGTTGATTTTGCACTGCCAGAACGAATGGCTTCGTCATTTGCATCATTAGAATTGGCATTTATTTTTGAAGCAACACTCGAAGCAACTTTAGTTTTTGTGGCATTTGCACCTTGTTCTGGAGCAGGTGCTGATTGACTCATTGGTGGAATGTCACCAGAACCAGTATTGCTATTGCCTAAGTTGACCTCCATATATTCGGGCAATGGTGGAACGACTTTAGGTGCAGGTTCCTGCCATTTTAAAACAAAAAATACCAAAGAAAGTGCAAGGCAGATTAGTCCGGTATACACACCAGCTTTAATATTCTTTTCTTGTTCAAAACTCAATTGCATGATTTAAAATTAATGGAAAAAAACGTCATATCCCAATCTTAACAGGGTAGCCACTATAACAAATAAGAAGATCTTACGAATAAATTGATTTCCCTTTTTCAATGCCATTCTTGAACCAAAAATTCCACCTGCTGCATTACAAACTGACATTGGGATGGCTACAGGCCATAGAATGACTCCTTTTCCAATAAACAAGATCAAGGATCCAAGGTTGGTTGATAGGTTGACTATTTTAGCATGCGCGCTTGCATTCATAAAATCATATCCTAAAATGGCGATAAATGCCAGCACAAATAAACTTCCACCTCCAGGACCAATAAAGCCATCATAAAAACCAATCACCAAGCAAATCAACATTCCTTTAACTAGGGGGAATTTTATGGTGTCCTTTTGAACCATTTGACCAAAGTCCTTTTTTGTAAATGTATAAACTGCCATAGCAAGGAGTACAAAAAAGATGACTGGTTTCATAAATTGACTACTCATTTTAGTGAGTAAAAGAGAACCAGAAAAAGCAGCTGTAAAAGCAATGCTTGTAAAAAGGAGTACCCTAAGAAGGGGTATTTTAACCCTTTGTAAATATTGATAGGTGGCGAAACAGGTGCCTATAAAAGAGGGCACTTTGAGTGTACCAATGACAGACGAGACTGCTTGTGTTGGCATTAGGATTAGACCTGCTGGTACTTGTATCAATCCACCACCGCCTACCACAGCATCTACATATCCTGCTAAAAATGCGATTAAGCAAAGTAAAATGATGGTACTAATTTCCATGTTTCATTTTTGATGGCCAGGTGTTAATGACAATACCAGAAATAATAATGACACCACTAATGATTTGAAATATGGTAAACTGTTCATTTAAAATAAACAATGCTTCAATAGAACTTAAGAAGGGGATCAATGTGCCAAATAGTGCAGTCTTTGCTGCGCCAAGACGGTGAATGGCCATATTCCATAGCAAGTAGGCAATGGTTGAATTACCAATTCCAATATATAAAATCACAATCAGTAACTCTTTACTAAAATGCACAGGTTGCACATAATTCATTTCATATACTGCAAAAGGGAATAGCATGATGGTGCCTAATGCAAAAAGTACAAGTAGGAAACTATTATTGGAAATGCCAATCGGCTTTTTTCTTACAAATACATTATAGGTGCCAAAACAACATCCAGCGCCAATCATCCACAAATCTCCAGTGGCAAATTTAAAATGTAATAAAGTATTGATATCGCCTTTGCTCAAAAGTACAATAATGCCCACTATGCCAAGTCCAATGCCAGCAATGCTTTTCCAATGTAATTTTTCTTGAACGATCCATGCAGCTAATAAGGTAGCAACGATAGGATGAATGATAGATCCATATAAAGCCATATTGATGGCAGTGGTTGAATGACCTGCTTGGTAGATCATCGTATTGTACACTGCAACACCGACCAACGCCATCCAAAAAAAGTAACTCAGATTGTTTTTGAATAGTTGTTTTTCTTTTTTTAAATTCTTTAAGGCAAAAGGAAGCATTGTGATGGTCGCAATGGTCCACCTGAAAAAAGCAAGACTGATTGGGCCAGCTAATTGAATGGAATACCTTGATGCAATAAAATTACCAGACCAAATGACACATGCAATGATGGCCAATAGGGTTCCAATTTGTACTTGTTTGTTATAATGTCTTTTCAAAATTCAGTTTTCAGTTTCACAATTACTTCTACACAGTTGATCTACATTAATGATGTGCAAATTCGGTATTAAAATCTCCTTTGATACGTTCGATAGGAGGGTTGTAATAGCCAAACTTTAAGTCTGGGAATTCTTCTCTAATTAATTCCATCATTTGTTTTACACCCATGATCTCTCCAGGTTCTGTCACGCCAATTTTTCCTAAATACCAATCTGGATCGATATTGAAATTACGCCACTGAATCATTTTCAATCCAGTTTCTTGAATGAGTTTTCTGAGTGCTTCATATTCAGCCACCGTATCTGTCATACCAGGAAAAACAAAGTAATTAATACTAGTCCATTTGCCTGCAGCCGACATCACTTTTAAACTCTCTATAATATCTTCGAATGTATAATTATTAGGTCGGTAGTACGCATTGTAAATTTCAGGACGTGCAGAATTGGTACTGACTCTTAAACTATCCAAGCCAACTGCAGCTAATGCAGCAACAGCTTTAGGATTAGACCCATTAGAATTAATATTGATACTGCCTTTATCTGTATGCTTTCTGATCTCAATAATGGCTTCTTTAATGGTCTCCCACATTAATAAAGGTTCACCTTCACATCCTTGACCAAAACTTACAATTGGGAACGGAGCCGACATTAAATGCGGTACTGTATATTCTACGACTTCTGCAGCGGTAGGTTTAAAAGATAAACGCTCTTGATTGGATACGATTTCTTCTTCGATAGGTTGGAATGAAATACAGCCAATGCAATTCGCATTACACGCAGGTGAAATTGGAATAGGGCATTCCCATCTTCCCATGGCAAAATTTCTTGCAGCCGGACAATGATAGGTCATGCAACAGTTTTGCATCAAGTGTTGTACCAATCTATTTTCACTGTAGGTTTTTAATAAATGGTCTGCGCCAAACTCAATCGTGGATTGGTCATACCCTTCACAATCCTGTCGAATATCTTGTTCAATTCTGACAGCAGGTACATAATTAACACCATCTAACCAACCCACAGCAGTGTAACAAAATAAGGGTAATAAAGGTGCTTCTGGTAAAGACTCGTAGGCCGCGATATACAATCCAGTATGCGCAGGGGGAATGAAAGCAGCGACTGCCCATCCTTTTTCACATAGGCGCATTTCACCCGTTTCAACATCCAAGCCAATGCCTCTTCTGCCAGGCAATTCATACAAGCTTCCACCTTCCGGTAATGGAATCCAGTCTTCCTCTGGAATGGGATATGCATCCCAACCAGCTCGGCCCACTACGTATAAGGTTTCGTCTTCAAATATATTTCCTTCACCGTCTGAATACAGTAAATAAGGGGAATCAGTTAATGCCATAATTAGGTTGTTTTAGCTAGATGCTCGGCGCAAAAAGCATTGAATTCATTTTTGATTTGTTCCGTAACAGGTTCATTGATCTGTTTTTGGATCAATTTATTGTTTTTAAAATCGATTGTAATATAATCGTCTTTAATGAGCATATTGTTAATTTCTGCCCATGGATAAAACTTTTTCGGGAAAGTATTAACCAAGATGCCAGCTGGATCAACCGCTATCTCATAAGGAAACTTCACTTGACGCTCAAAAAGCGCTGCAATTAAGTACACCCCAGCAATGAGCAGTGCATTGGGTAATAAAAACCATCCCCAAGAGGCAAATACAAGGCCTAAACGGTAATATGGAGCACCCCCTTTAATTTTTTGGTAGACGCAAAATATCCACCAACTAGCCACCGAAGTCATGATCGCAATCAACAAGGCAGGATTCGGGTATAGTCCAGCATAAAGTGAATAGGATAACGCCATTAGGGTAATCAAAAGCATCAATTGGCTGATACGGTCGACGTTCTTAAAATCGGGACTTTTGCAAACAATGATATAGTCAAAAAGGCGCATAATTGAAGTTTATGAGATGCGTAAAATTTGATGCAATTTAAGGCCATTTGGTTAACTTTGCGGTATGAAGAAAACACATCTTATTTTATTGGTCTTAATTGCAGCCGCAATCGTAGTATTGATAAGCTATACAGGCGATTTAAGTAGTTATGAGACTGTTGCTTCTGCGAAGCAAAAAGAAGGGAAATATGTGAATTTGATCGTAAAAATGGACAAATCTGTACCAGTGCAGTACGATCCAGTTAAAGATCCCAATTTGTTAAAGTTTAATGTGGAAGATAGTTTGGGAGGCAAAATTGCGGTGGTTTACCGAAATGCAATGCCTACAGACATGGAAAAGTCGGAACGTTTGGTCTTGAAAGGACGCGTTCAAGGAGATGCATTTGAATGTAGCTCTATTGTCATGAAATGTCCTTCCAAATACAAGGACAATCCAGACGCGATGAAAGAACAACCGGTAACCATTACCAACTAATCAAAACAACAACATGCAGTCAACTCAGTTTATCGGGGAACATTTGTTACCTGGACAAATAGGTTATTTTTTATCCATCCTTTCTTTTGTAGCATCTTTAGTGGCTACGTTCTCTTTTGCCAAAGCATTTTATGCCAAGGAGTTAGTGGCGGAACTAAGTTGGAAAAAATTAGCCAGAACCGCATTTGTGATTGAAGCTTTGACGGTGGTTGGAAGTTTTTTAGTGTTGTTTTATGTGATTTACAATCATTTGTTTGAGTATAAATATGCTTACACCCATAGTGATAAAAATTTACCATTTGAATATTTATTAGCTTGTTTTTGGGAAGGGCAGGAAGGAAGTTTTTTACTTTGGAGTTTTTGGCATGCCATATTGGGCTTGATTTTGATCAAAAAAGCTAAAGCTCATGAAGCAGGTGTAATGATGGTGATTAGCTTTGCGCAGGTGATGCTTGCGACGATGGTGATAGGCTTGTATGTATTTGATTTTAAAATTGGATCTAGTCCTTTTATTTTATTGAGACATGAAATGAACTGGCCTATTTTATCCAGACCAGATTATGTACAATTATTAAAAGATGGAACTGGATTAAATACTTTGTTACAGAATTATTGGATGGTAATTCATCCTCCAATTTTATTTTTGGGATTTGCATCTACGATCGTTCCTTTTGCTTTTGCAGTTGCAGGTTTATTAAAGAAACAACACGATTGGGTGAAGCCAGCCATACCTTGGGCGAATTTTTCTGCAGGTATTTTGGGATTAGGGATCATGATGGGTGCAGCTTGGGCTTATGAGAGTTTGACATTCGGTGGATATTGGGCTTGGGATCCAGTAGAAAATGCATCACTAGTTCCTTGGTTGACTCTTGTTGCAGGGATTCACACTGCCATGATTTATAACAAAACGGGAGCAAGTTTAAAAGCCACGTATTTATTCATTGGCATTAGTTTCTTATTAATTGTTTACTCTACTTTTTTAACCAGAAGTGGCGTTTTAGGAGATACATCTGTACATGCATTTACAGACTTAGGAATGAATGGACAGTTATTATTTTTCTTATTCATATTTGTGATTCCTTTCTTTGTTTTATACTTTGTTCGTTACAAAAACATGCCAGAACCAGTGAAGGAAGATGCGATTGACAGTAGGGAGTTTTGGATGTTGATTGGCTCTTTGGTACTCGTACTTTCTGCAGTGGTGATTATTTTAAAAACTTCTACACCTGTATTCAATAAAATTTTCGGCACACAAATTGCACCACCAGAAGATCCAGAATTTGCACACAATCAAGTGCAGATTTTTGTTGCCATCATCATTGGCACCTTAACCGCGATGGGTCAGTTCTTGAAGTTCAAGACAACTCCAATGGCGTATTTTAAGAAGCAACTTATTTGGCCTTTAATCATTACAATCATCATTAGTGCCATTATTTTTGTTTTTGTTGGTGTAGCCTATGATGACAAAGGAGCAGGATTTTTAGGTGCCATTTATATCGCTATAGTTGCATCTGTGTTTGCCATTGTAGGTAATATTAGTTATTGGTCTGTAGTGTTGAAAGGAAAATTGAAATCTGCGAGTGCTTCAGTGGGACATATTGGATTTGGTTTGGTATTAGCAGGTATTTTTATTTCCTCTGCAAACAAAACCACCTTAAGTTACAATACAACGGGCATTAGTCCATTGAGAGTAGACTCAACTCAGAAGAAAAGTCCAGTAGGTGATCCAAGAGAAAATCTGACATTATTTGAGACCATTGAAACGGATATGGGTAAATACAATGTGACTTACCTAAGAGATACTTTTGATGCGTTGGGTAAAAGATATTTCGAATTGAATTTCAAAGAAAAGAAAACTGGAGAGACATTCAAATTGTATCCTGATGTGTTAAAGAATAACAAGGGCATGGAAGGATTCTCTGCCAATCCATCTTCAAAGCATTACATTCATAAAGACATTTTTGTATACGTGACTTCGTTTCAAGATCATACAGAAGAAGACACGACTCGCTTTACACCAGTTAAAATTGCTGTGGGTGATTCCATCTTTTATAGCAATGGCTATATTAAACTGGAGAAAGTAAATGTGAATCCTCCAGGAGATCGACCTGCAGGTGTCAACGAATTAAGATTGCAACTAAATGTGGTATCAAAAGAGGGATTAAAATATGTAGCAGAGCCTGGTATTTTGTTGGAAGGATTAAACCTGTCTTCAAAATTGGATACGGTAAAAGCGCAGAATTTAGTGTTGAGCTTTAATAAAGTGATAGACCAAGAAAAAGGCATTTTAGAAATTGGGGTAAAAGAGTCCACCTCATTGACAAACCTGATTACTTTAAAAGTGTATGAATTCCCTTGGATCAACTTATTGTGGTTGGGTGTGATTGTGACAACCATCGGTTTCATGATGGGGGCCTATTATCGTTTCAAGAAATAGGGTTACTTTTTGTATATTAGGGTATCAAAAGATATGAGATCCATCTATTTTATACTACTATGTTTATTGACAACAAGCTTGCCTAAGCAGCTTTTTGCTCAAACTAGCCAGTATGATACATTAAGGGTGGAAGCTTTTATAACTCCAGAGGGGGACACCATTCCTCAATCTTGGTTACCTACTGTCATGGTTTCTGCCGTTCAAACGCAAGCATTAAAAAACTATTGGAACAATTGGACAAGATTGCGCAATGCAGTCTATGTGACTTATCCCTATGCAAGAACTGCTAGTAAAGTCATTCAATCAGTGAACGCACAATTGGCCAATGTACAAGATGAAAAAATCAGAAAGCAAATCATAAAATCTAGAGAAAAGGAATTGAAAAGGGATTTTGCAGACAAGGTGACTAACTTATCGGTCTATCAGGGAAAAGTGTTAATGAAGTTAATCAATCGTGAAACGGGCAACAATTGTTACCAATTGGTCAAAGAATATAAAGGTGGTTTCAATGCAGGTATTTGGCAAACTGTAGCCTTTGTATTTGGCAGTAGTTTGAAACAACCTTATAACCCCAATGGAGAAGACCAAGAGATTGAAAAATTAGTGGTAGAAGTACAAAAAATATACGGCGCTAAGGGCTAATAAGCTTCACTAAATTGGGGTAGGTTTTTGGGGCAGGTTTTTGTACCTTTACCCGAATAGATACTATCTTATGAGCGACGAAAAAAGTTTAAATTTTATTGAAGAAATTATCTCCCAAGACCTTGCAGCTGGGAAATACAAGAGCATATTGACTAGGTTCCCTCCAGAACCAAATGGTTATTTACATATTGGCCATGCTAAAAGTATATGCTTAAATTTTGGGTTAGCCGAAACATTTGGAGGCGCAACCAATTTAAGATTTGATGACACCAATCCTGTTACAGAAGATACTGAATATGTAGAAAGCATTAAAGCCGATTTAAAATGGTTGGGTTTTAATTGGATTAAAGAATGTTATGCATCTGATTATTTTGATCAATTGTATGCATTTGCTGTACAATTAATTGAAAAAGGTTTGGCTTATGTAGATGATAGTACTGCCGAAGAAATTGCACAACAAAAAGGTACACCAACCGTTCCAGGTACAGGTAATGCCTATAGAAATAGAAGCATACAAGAAAATTTGGAATTGTTTGCTGCAATGAAAGCAGGACAATATGGTGATGGCGAAAAAGTACTCCGTGCTAAAATAGATTTAGCGAGTCCTAACATGCACATGCGTGATCCACTTTTATATAGAATTAAAAAAGTGCACCATCATCGTACAGGGGACAAATGGTGTATTTATCCTATGTATGATTTTGCACATGGACAAAGTGATTCCATTGAAAATATTACCCATTCCATTTGTACTTTAGAATTTATCCCACACAGGGCTTTATATGATTGGTGTATAGAACAATTGGGTATTTTTCCTTCTAAGCAATATGAATTTGCACGTTTAAATATGACCTATACGGTGATGAGTAAACGTAAATTATTACAATTGGTACAAGAGGGGCATGTACAAGGCTGGGACGATCCAAGGATGCCTACTATAAGTGGTATGCGTAGAAGAGGGTATACAGCGGAGAGTATTAGAGATTTTTGTGATCGTATTGGTATTGCAAAAAGAGAAAACATCATTGACTTTAGTTTGTTAGAATTTTGTGTTCGTGAACACTTGAATAAAATTGCACAAAGAAGAATGGTGGTAACTGATCCAATTAAATTGGTTATTACTAACTATCATCAAGACGAAGAAATGTTGCATTCAGAGAACAATCCTGAAGATCCAAATGGAGGAACAAGACCTGTTCCATTCAGCAAAGAATTATGGATACAGAAAGACGACTTCATGGAAGAACCTACTAAAAAGTACTTTAGATTAGGGCCCGGTTTGTCTGTAAGATTAAAGAGTGCTTATATTATTGAATGCGAAGGGTTTGATAAAGACGATGCAGGTAATGTAACCACCGTGTATGCTAAATATTTCCCTGAATCAAAATCTGGTTCAGATACATCAGGTATTCATGTGAAAGGAACTTTACATTGGGTAAGTGCTAAGCATGCTATTCCTGTTGAATTAAATGAGTATGATCGTTTATTCAATGTAGAAGATCCAAGCAATGCAGAAGGTGATTTTAAATCCTATGTTAATCCACATTCTTTGCATAGCGTAACCCTTGCATGGGGCGAGCCAGCATTGTTGACAGATGCATTAGAATCTCGATTCCAATTTTTAAGAAAAGGATATTTTTATCAGGACATCAATAGTTCAAAAGACAAATTGGTTTTCAATAGAACTGTTACACTTAAAGATACTTGGGCCAAGGAACAAAAGAAATAATATAATTCATCTACTATGCTACTTGACTTGGAGCAATTTAAAAGCCATTGGGCCAATACTTTCCCAAGTATAGCAAAACAGAATACGCATTTTTTAATTGCGGTGAGTGGCGGAGTAGATAGTATTGTGCTTGCATTTTTGATGCAACAAATGGGCGCAAAATGTTCCATAGCGCATGCTAATTTCCAATTAAGAGGTGAAGAGAGTAGTAGAGATGAAAATTTTGTGCAAGCTTTTGCAGCAAAAATGGGTATGCCTTTTTTAACCAAGCGTTTTGATACTTTGGCTTTTGCTGAACAATACAAAATGGGTATTCAGCAAGCTGCTAGGGAAATACGTTATGCTTGGTTTGAAAGTTTAGTGAAAGACCTTGCTGCAAGTGATCCATCAAAAATAGTATTGTTAACTGCGCACCATGCAGATGATCAAGTGGAAACCGTATTGATGCAATTCTTTAGAGGAACTGGATTGCATGGGTTAACTGGAATTCCAGCCATCAGGACGCATCAACAAAATCCATTGGCCACAGATCATATTGATTTAATTAGACCCTTACTGCCATTTAGTAAAGCGAGCATTAAAAATTTTGCTACATTAAACGGACTTGCCTATGTAGAGGATAGTTCGAATGAGAAAAATGATTACACTAGGAACCTCATACGCAATCAGTTGATTCCTCAGATGGAAACTATTTATCCAAACGTAAGTCAACAAGTATTAGATACCATTACAAGATTAAAAGAAGCCGAGACGATCGTGCATGAAACAGTGGCGTCTTTTTGGAAAAAGCATATGTCTTTCCCAAAGGGCATACCCACCATTGAATTGTCAAAATGGAATCAACTTCAAGGCAATGCAACTTATATATGGGGCTTGGTACAGGCTTATGGATTTAAATCCACGCAACTCAAAGAAATCCATAAAATAGCTGGAGCCATAAAAGGCGCATACATCGCTTCAAACACACATCGGTTGATCAAGTGGGATAACCAAATTCAGATTGTACCCAATCAGGAAGATAAAGTGTATGAAACCATTTCAAAAGATCAAGTGCTATTAGAGACGCTGTTTGGGAAATACCAGTTAGAATGGATTGATAATTTGGAGGGATTAAAAGTGGATACTAGCTCAAATATGGCCTATTTAGATGCAGACTTATTGAGTTGGCCACTGTTAAATCGCTCATGGGTTGCTACTGATTATTTTTATCCTTTGGGTATGCGTAAGAAAAAGAAATTAAATCATTTCTTAGGAAGCTTGAAATTAAGTCCAGCAATTAAAGCAAGAACAACAGTGATTTGTTCTGACAATAAAATTGCATGGGTTGTTGGACAGCGAATCGATGACCGTTTCAAGATTACACCACATACAAAGCAGGTGTTGAAAATTACATTCCTAAGTAAAGCCTAATCTGCTCTATAAAGCTTGCTACGACGTTGAACTGTGCAATGAAGTAAGCTGCTACAATCAAGAATACCACACCATACAATGATCCCCAAAGATGTGCGCTATGGTTGATGCCACCATGACCTTGCTTTGCTAAATAAGCTGTAATCCCCAAATAGATAGGGCCAAAGATAAAACCAGGAATGATTGGCGGAATGATAAAGAAACCAATTTGTATAGTTGGCATTAGAAAGATGCCAGCAAATACGATTGCTGATACGGCACCAGAAGCACCTAAGCTATTGTAATTGTATCTATCTTTTTGTTGAAGATAGGTTGGTACTAAGCAAACTACTAAAGCAGATAAATAGAGTAGTAAGTAGAGCATCTTTCCATTGTTACCAAAAAGCATATGAAAATACTGTTCTACATAATCCCCAAACATATAGAAGGAGAACATATTAAAAGCCAAGTGCATAAAATCGGCATGAATAAATCCTGAACTAACAAAACGATACCATTCATTGTGTCTGCTTACAGTATGTGGGTGGAAAATTAATTTATCCATGATCTCAGCATTGTAAAATGCGACAATGGAGACAATAACAGTGATGACAGTGATTAGTAAAGTGATGTTCATTATTCGTGATGGTATTTTTCGTTGGCTAAGATACTACATGCTCGGTAAATTTGTTCTGCAAGAATTAATCGAACCAACATATGTGGGAAGACGAGTTCAGAGATACTCCAAGTAAAATTGGCTCTTTGCTGAATGGTTTCATCCACACCATAGGCTCCACCAATTAAGAAAATGATTTTTTGGGCGCTTTGGTTAGCCTTTTGCTGAATCAGATTGGCCAAGCCAGGGGAGCTTAACATTTTACCTTTTTCGTCTAAAAGGATTAAGATATCAGTTGGTGCGATTGCTTTTAAGATACTCGCAGCTTCTGCTTTTTTGATTTGATTGGGCTCTGTCAATTTGGATGGTGTAATCAACTGCCAGTCGATAGGGTAGTAATGCCCAATTCTTTTGGTGAATTGATCCACGCCTTCTTTGATATATGATTCGTTGGCTTTTCCAACGGAATAAATGGAGAGTTTCATTTTATTTAAAATAAATTTTAATCATTTCGTATACTTTTTTGCTGGTGGCATCGTCAATGGTACCAAGGACTTTAATAAGTCTTCTTTTATCGATTGTGCGAATTTGATCAATCATTATTTGTCCTGATTTTTTCTTAAAATCACAGTTAATCCTAGAGGGGTAATTTTTTAATGTTGATGTTAGTGGCGCAACAATAATATTAGGTAATGCTTGATTCGCCAAATCAGGGGAAATGACTAAACAGGGTCTAATCTTGTTTATTTCTGTTCCTTTTGATGGTGAAAAATTAGCCATCCATATCTCATTCTTTGATATTACCATGTCCAGTCCTCCGGAATTGGATCTTCAAAATCCAACCAATCTTTATCTTCTTGTGTTAGTGTATGATCCATTTTTTTATAGATCTCTTCCCATCCTGCTCTTGGATCTACTTCAACTGGTTTGATAACAATACAATCTTCACGTAGTTCGAGTGTGACTTCTTCGTCAAGTTGATATTCTTTGATGATTTCATTGGGGAGTCGGATGCCCTTTGAATTGCCAATTTTAATGATTTTTGCTTTCATAGAATTGTTATTACATTGTAATTACAATACAAATGTAGGCTATTATATGAAATCGGGGCCAGTATTTTTACTTTTAAGTGGGATTACTTTGATATCAGGATTAAATTGAAGAGAAGATGATACTTTTTAGAATACCCAACCAATACCAATACCGGTTGAAACACTTTGAAAGGGAATCTCAAAGCCAAAATGATAATTCAGAAAGTATTTATTTTTTTGTACCTGATGCCCAATATTATAAAATAGCTTCAATCCATCTGTGGGTGTATTAAAACGTTCTTCATTCGGGCTTTTATATAACGTAGATAAGAATCTCCCTTCAAATCCAAAATAAGTCCCTGAATTGTTAAGAATAGGTTTCGCTTTTCTAATTCTTCTTTTAAAATTGAAATAATAACGCTGTTCAACTGAAGCCAAAGCTTGATAAGCAAATTTGGTTAATATTTTCTCGTATGGATCATTGTAGGAGTTTATTCCAAGCTTACTTACTAATGAAAAATTTCTTTTAATACTCCACTCATACATACCTGTTAAAATCCCTGTTCCCTCTGGTATATCTCCAACTGTAACTACTGGAAAGCTTAGATTAATTCTATAAGTGTTTTTCTGTATGCGCCAATATGCAGAATCAATGGTTTCAGGCGCTAAGGAAGGATTCTGAGCAAATAGACAGGTTCCAATAGGAATAAAAAATAGAGCAACTAATAGTTGCTTTGGTTTTTGAATGAAATTATAATCTGTTTTCAATGAAAATTTTGTTTATAAATTTCACCAAATTTACAAACGTATTAGGTTCAATCTTAAGTAGAACTACTGAATAATTTACCTTTCAATTGTAAATAAGTTATTCTTTATTGCATAAATGGCAACACCTGCGGCTGTTTTAACACTCATTTTTTCTAATATTCTAGCTCGTATCCCTTCCACAGTTCTTCCACTCATAAACAAAATTTCACCAATTTCTTTACTTGATTTTTCTTCGCAAATAAGTTTAACGATGGACAATTCTTTCTCCGTAAATGAATTAATAGACTTATTTGTATATGGGTTGTAGTGACTATTTTTTATTAAATTAACCAATCGTTGCGAACTAGACTGGCAATAATATGGCTGTCCATTCATTACAGTTTTTATGGCATCTACAATTTCACCTTTTTGTGAGTTTTTTATAATATATCCCGAAGCGCCAGCTTCTAAAGCATTTACAATAAGCTGGTCACTATCAAAAGTTGATAAAGCGATACATGGAATTTTGGGTGTGCAGCTTGATAGTGCTTTGATAGCTTCAATCCCATCTACATTGGGCATTCTTAAATCGGTTAGCACTATGTCCGTTTGTAATTTACTGCATAATTCAATTAAAGTTTTCCCATTGTTGGCTTCTGCAATTACTTCAATACTAGGATCTCTGCTTAATAACATCAATAGTCCATCTCTATAAATATCATGGTCGTCCGCAATGATTACTTTTATTTTAGCAAGGTTGTTCATTTTTTAGGGGAATTTCAATTGTAAAACTTGTGCCTTTGTTTATTCCAGTATCAAGAAATAGTTTTCCATCCATGAGCTGACTTCTACGGATTATATTTCTTAACCCATCACTTTTCATTTTTGAGATATCTAAATGCTCATTAAATCCTACGCCATTGTCGTTAACTTTTATTAAAATGATTTTATTCATTAATGAAAGATGTAAATTTATTTCTAACGCATTTGCATGTTTAACAGCATTGTTTAGTAGTTCTTGTACAATTCTAAAAATATGTGTTTTTACTTCTTTAGAGATAGTGTCTTCTTCCTGAATTTTGTTAATTAACTTAATTTTAGCTTTGCTTTTAGCATCAAGTTTATTTATAAAATCGGCTACTGCCGGAATTAAACCATTTTGTTCTAAAATTTTAGGCATCAAGTCATTTGATATTTCCCTAATCTTTTGCATTGTACTGTCAATATAAGAGGCTGTTTTTTCGATAATTAGATTGTTTTCTGGATGGTCTGAGGTATTAATGCACTCCAAGTTTAACTTAATAGCAGAAATTAAAGCGCCTAAATCGTCGTGCAAATCAGCAGCAATTCTTGCTCGCTCATTTTCTAATAATTGTATGTCTTTAAGTGTTTGATTTCTTTCTAATTTAACTTTAAGTCTTTGGTTACGTAATACTGTGATAATAAAAAAGATAATTAATAAGGTAAGTACAGCAAATCC
>ERZ650308.138-NODE-138-length-40476-cov-5.808862_pt1 | contig 40476 bp, 45 predicted proteins | sample MGYA00376244_ERZ650308 | MGnify/ENA primary metagenome ERZ650308 (study PRJEB26733, sample SAMN07839295) | wastewater metagenome | biome: small river; feature: stream; material: water | place: USA: North Carolina | collected 2016-04-26 ... | reverse complement strand
ATGAGAAATAAAGATCTATTTCAACAAAAATTAGAACGCTTTGAAGCCGAAGTTAAGAAAATGGGGTACCATATACATAGAAATGAACAGGCAGAAGCTTACGCAAAAGTTGAGGAACTTCTAGAAAAAGTAAGTGATATGCAAACTTTATTGAATACCGAATCTCAAGACTAATGGAACTTAGTGCAGAACAAATAGAAAAAAATTGGAATAAGCATCTAAAAATAGTAGATACTTTTATCACCGGAGATCGTAAAGAGAAGTTAAAAACTCTTTATGAATCCTTAGGAGAGGAAATGATACTTGCTCCTGCTTCCGGTAAACCTTCCTACCATAATGCCTTCCCTGGAGGGTATATCGATCATGTTAACCGTGTTGTTCATTGTGCTTTAAAAACAAAACAACTATGGCAAGAAATGGGTGCTACTATTGACTTTACCGATGAAGAATTAGTTTTTGCTGCTCTAAACCATGATTTAGGTAAAATAGGTTTTAAAGGGCAACCTAACTACCTTCCTCAAACCGATGCCTGGAGAAGAGATAAATTAGGAGAAGTTTATACACATAATAAAGATCTTTCCTTTATGCTTATTCAAGACCGTTCTCTTTTTATACTTCAGCAAAATGGTATAGCTATGAATGAGAAAGAGTATTTAGCTATTAAATTACATGACGGATTGTATGACGATGTTAACAAACCATACTACATGACTTTCAATCCAGATTCTAAATTAAGAACTAATATAGTTTATATCTTACATCAAGCAGATTTTCTAGCTTCAAAAATAGAATACGATGCTTGGAAAGCTTCAGGAGGTACTTCAACACCTAAAGTAGAGAAGACAACTACCTCAACAGGTAAAAAAGTTAATGGATCTCAAGGACTATTAAATGCATTAAACTCAATATAATATTATGGAGATTTTAGTTACAGTTTTAGGATTACTACTTGTAGCAGCAATTTATGTAATTTGGAATTTAAACAAAAAGGTTATTAGACAAGAAGATATCATCGAATCCCAAGTTGATTATCTAAGAAAGGTTTCGTATTTTATAACAGAATCAAAACTTTATGTAGAACAATTAGACGAGAAGGGAATTTTTAGATCTGATGACGAAATCGGAACGTTTTTTAACTTTATGAAAGAAATTCAAGATACTATAAATACCTTCCGTTTACCGGAAGATTATGGCAAAAGAACAAAATAGTAATAATTACTTTACACAAGATACAGAGGATGCTATTGTTAGGTACAATACAACCTCTGACCCTGTTTTAAGGGATAGGATATTTTCTAGAGAGATTTACTACCCTCTTTATAAGTTGACAGAAAATATTATTCATACATTCAAATTTTATTATACCGATGTTAATGACATAGAAGATCTTAAATTGGAAGTAATCTCTATGTTAGTAGAAGAAAAACTTCATAGATTTGATCCTTCAGTCGGAGCTAAAGCTTATTCATACTTTGGTACTATAATAAAAAGGTGGTTAATCAATTACAATAACAAGAATTATAAGAAACTTAAGCAAGTAGGGTCTTTTGATGAAATAGAGGATTCCTACGAGACTTTAGAAGATATAAAAGAAGGTAGGGTAATTACCTTAGCTAAGCTAGTAGATACTTTTGTTGAGGAGAGTTATGTAAATTTGAATGAAATATTTACAAAACAACAGGAACAGGAAGTAGCAGATGCTATTCTTACGTTATTCAAAACAAGATATGATATAGATATTTTCAGAAAAAAAGCTCTTTATATTTACATCAGAGAAATGACAGATTGTGAAACACCTACCCTAACCAAAGTTATAAACAGGCTTAAAGAAGAGTTTTACAACCTAGTAAATAAATACCAGGATGCTGGATACGTTATCCAATAACAATACCTAAGATATTTATAAAATAAATAGAGTATGGCACTTGATAAAGTAATTTTTGGTAAAAAAACAGTTTCTGATGTATTGAAAGAGATTTATGATAACTCTAGAAACAAAGAGAAACAGATCAATGCTCTTATTGGAGAATTAAAACCGCTTGTTGAAAATATAGGGGATGCAACTTTAGTTGTACCTATGATTAAAGAATATTTAGAGGTAGGAGTTAAGAATGATGAGCACCTTATAAAAATGCTTACCGTAGTTCAGAGAATGGAAAGCGGTGGGAAGTCTGATTCAAGCGACTTTTTTGATCCTGAAGAACTAGCTAGATTGATGGAACAAAGTGAAGAAATAGGAAAGTCTTTAGAAGATAAAAAAGAGGAATAATGGCAGGTAATTATTTTTTAGGAAATAAAGTAAACAGTGCTGCTAAGGGAGGTAATACTGCTCCTTCTACTAGACCTTCAACAGTTTTTGGAAGAGTAGTCGATATTGTATTGGATAATTCTAAAATTCTGTATGATAGTCAAGGAAGTAAGTTACCCATAGGAGCTATACTATATCAAGACATAAATACCCCTGCTAATACCGAAGGTACCTTACCTTCAGCTTTACCTTCTTCTAATAACATAAAACAATACCCACTTATTAATGAAATAGTAGTAATACAGACAGGACCTTCCCCAGATTTTCAAGAAAGTCCAGGACAAGTATTAAACTATTATACTTCCACGCTTAATATATGGGGATCTCCTCACCACAATGCACTACCTACTCAAGGAGTAGATTTTCAATTTACTATAGGGCAGAATATACCGGAGTTAAAAAATATTAACCCATTATTTCCTTTCCCAGGCGATGTTCTGATAGAAGGGAGACAAGGACAATCAGTTAGAATAGGAGGATATTCTTCTAAAGAAAGTACTATATCAAATACCTCAAATAACGGACAGCCTTACATTTTAGTAAGTAACGGTCAGGTAAAAACAGATAACGGTATAGATCATATTATAGAAAATATTAATGAAGATTTTAATTCTCTTTATTTCTTATCTAACCATAAAATTCCACTAAAAGCAGGTAACACAAAGAGAAAATCTTACAATACAGTACCAAAAGCCTCTGATCAGTATCAAGGAAATCAAGTAGTATTAAATGGAGGAAGACTATACCTTAATGCAAAAGAAGAAAGTGCTTTTATTTCTGCAAAAGAATCTATAGGGTTAAATGCAAATACATTAAACTTTGATGCTACAGATTATTTCTGTGTAGATGCTAAGAAAATTTTTATAGGTGAAAAAGCTAGAACAGCAACACAAAGTGTACAGCAACCGGTAGTATTAGGTAAACAATTGGAGAATTGGCTGAGTGCTTTACTGGATACTTTATCATCGGTAGCTGATGCAATGTCAACAGCATCTGCTGTAGGAGCAGGACCAGTAACTCAGTTAAATGCAACAGGACCTTCTTTAAAAGCAACAGTACAGTCTTTAAAGACCCAATTTAAAGTATTTCAATCTAAAAAAGTATTTACAGAGTAATGGCAATAATACCGCAGATATCAGGAATAATAGCAAGACAAGTTGGAAGTATTCAAGGAAAAGTCTCTGCTCAAGTACAGGGAAGGGTCTTAGATATTTTAGAAAAATTCTCCAGCCAATGTCCATCAGGACCTGAAATTCAAAAAATAATAGTACAGAGGAATAACCTGTTAAATACGATTAATGCTTTTGAAAGAAGGATTAGTACCTTAAGATCTACTGCTAATAGACTTAACGGAATAATTAGATCTATAAGAACAGCTATACAGGTAATAAAATCAATCCCCCTACCTACTGCAATTATACCTCCTATGTCAGGAGGATTAGGTATTCCTATTAACGTATTAACAAAATACAGTGATGCGTTAATAAGATTAAATAAACTTTTAGATGCCCTAGAAGCAGATAGACTAGGGATATTGGGTATTATAGATTCTGCATCAAATACGTTAAACACTTTAAAACAGAGGTTAAACGCAATTGATATAGCAATTCAAGAATGTAGTAAAGATTCCCCAGATTTAGCAAATATCTTAGCAGAAGCACAACCTAAAGAAAATACAGGATCGGAAGGAACTCCGGATGCAGATTATGAATATAAAGGATATAAATTAGAAATTATTCAAGATCCTAACTCTCCTGAAATTGCCCCTAGAAGGTTTGCAATTGCAAAAGATAGAAGAGGAATTATAGTCTTACAAGGACCTTCCTCGTTTAGTTCAGATACACAAGTATTACTGGAGGAAATTAAATTTAGAATAGATAATCAATTACCATAACATAACTATTTATTAATATGAAGGTAGAACTTTTTAAAAAATTAATTAAAGAAGCTGTTAGAGAGGTCTTAAAAGAGGAGTTGTCTGTAATGTTTGTAGAACAAAAACAAGCCCCTGTAACACAAGTTCAACAAGTTACAAAAGATTATACCCCTGTTACACCTAAAGAACCAGTAAATGTACCGGGAAATCCTCTTATGGAAATGTTAAACATGACTAGAAACAGTATGACAAGAGAGGAGTATACCAACTTAGTATCAGCGAATTCAAGCATGGTACAAGCACCAGGATTAGGTATGAATACAGTTGCAGAAAGCTTTCAAGCAGGACCTGCTCCGGGTATAGATTTAAGTACTTTAGATTTTGTAAAAAATGCAGGAGCAATTTATAAAGCATCAGTAGAAAAAGATAGAGCAAGATTCGGAGGATAATGGCATTTGAAATACAACAGATAAACCCTTTAGATCTTCAACCCAGTACAGGAGTTGGGGTAGGGCTTCCTTTTAGTTCTAATCAAGTATTTACAACGACCTATACTACACGAGATGCAATAAAAGCTAATTTGATAAATTACTTTTTAACTGAGGAAGGAGAGAGGTTTTTAAACCCTGATTTAGGAGCAGGATTAAGACAGTATATTTTTGACCAAAACACAGTTGATACTTCGGAAAAAATTAAAGAAGTAGTACGAGCAGGAGTTGCAAGATGGTTTCCTAATGTAACTCTAAATCAAATAACTGCTCAACCATCACCAGATACTGGTACCTTTACCCTATATATTAGGTATAGTATAAACATGACGAACATACAAGATGAATTGTTAATAAATTTTGAACAATAATGGCTCAAGATAGAGATATAAAATACACAGGAAGGGATTTTACAGATTTAAGATCTGAGTTAATCGAGTACGCAAAGAACTATTTTCCTAATACATACAACGACTTTACCCCAACCTCACCAGGTATGATGTTCATTGAGATGGCAGCATACGTAGGAGATATTCTATCTTTTTACCAAGATATGCAATTACAGGAGACATACTTACAGTATGCAAAAGATCCTGTAAATCTATATAACTTAGCCTACTTAATGGGATACCGTCCAAAAATAACTACAGCTGCGGAAGTTAATGTAGAAATCTCTCAACTAGTAGGAGCAACAGGAGGCTCTCCAAACTGGGCAGATGCTATACAATTAGGAAGCGGAACACAAATAAGTGCAACTACCTCAGGTCAAGCTAAATTCTACATAGACACTCCTGTAGATTTCACCTTTTCGAGTTCTTATGACCCTACAGAGATAACAGTTGAATCTATATCAGGAACTGCCCCTGATCAATTTAGGTTAACAAAAACTAGAAAAGCCTACTCTGGAGAAGTTAAAACAATTACTCAACAGATAACTTTAGCAGAGAAGTTTAAGACAATAACAGTAGACGATACAAATATAATAGGAATACTTTCTATTACAGACAGTAACGCAAACACTTGGTACGAAGTTCCTTTTTTAGGGCAAGATACGGTATTTGTAGATCAAGATAACACTTCTTCAGATAGCAGTTCAGTTCCTTATAATTTAGTTCTACAGAAAGTACCTAGAAGATTTACAACAAGGTTTACCTCTACAGGGCAACTACAGATACAGTTTGGAGCAGGTATTACTGGACAGAATGACGATGTATTAACACCAGATCCTACAAACGTAGGTTTAGGTAATTCTCAAGGAATTTCTAGAATAGATTATGCATACGATCCTAGTAACTTCCTATATACACAGACTTATGGGTTAGCGCCTTCAAATACTACTTTAACTATAAAATACTTAGTTGGAGGAGGAGTAGCCGCAAACGTACCAGCTAATAGCATAACGAACATAGTACAACTAGTGAACCCGGTAGGTAACACTTCTACATTAACTTTTAATAATCCCGAAGCAGCAACAGGAGGAAAGGATGGAGATACAGTAGAGGAGTTGAGACAAAATTCTTTAAGAGCATTTAATGAGCAAGGAAGAGCAGTAACATTACAGGATTACACAGTGAGAGCTTTATCTCTACCGTCTAAATATGGGTCAATAGGAAAAGTATACATTACCCAAGATCAGTTAACAAATCCAAATTCTACTACAGATAGTATAATAGATAGTAACCCTTTATCACTATCTCTGTACACATTGGCTTATGATATAAACAGAAATCTTATAATAGCTTCTCCTTCTTTAAAAAATAACCTAAAGAAGTATTTAGCAGAATATATGGTGTTAACCGATGCTATTAATATAAAAGATGCGTTTGTGGTAAATATTCAAGTAGAGTATGATATTATAGTAAAACCTAACTTCTTAGGTAGAGATGTGTTACTACAGTGTAACTTACTATTACAAGACTACTTTAATATAAGAAACTGGAATATAAATCAGCCAATAAATATATCAAGTATTTATACATTATTAGATCAAGTAGCAGGAGTTCAGACAGTACAAAAAATAAATATTTCTAATATATCAGGAGAAAACTATTCACAATATGCATACGATATAAATGGAGCTACTAGAAACAACATAGTATACCCTTCTTACGATCCTATGATTTTTGAAGTAAAATTCCCAGATACAGACATTAAAGGAAGAATAACAACATTATAAAATGGCAGTATATAGAATATTTCCCGAAAAAGACACTTTTATCTTCAGTGAAGCATCTTCTTCTAATGCAGGATTAGATGAAATAATTGAGATAGGAGGTTATTATGATACAACAGGAACAGGTGAAACTAGTAGAATGCTTGTTCAATTTAGCTCTACAGAAATTGCTGATATAGTTTCAAATAAAATAGGAAACAGTAACTACAGTGCTTCTTTAGGACTTTACTTAGCTGATGCCTACCAAATACCTGTTAATACTACTATATACGCATACCCAGTATATTCCTCAGCAGGAGGATGGGATAACGGTACAGGGAAGTATGGAGATATCCCAACAAATACATCAGGTGTTTCTTGGAATTACCAAAAAGCAGGTTTAGGATCCCCTTGGCTAACCTCTTTATATCCAGCAGGAGTTACCGCTTCTTTCACAGGATCTAAAACAGGAGGAGGAAACTGGTATACAGCATCAGGAGCAACCAGCCTAGAATTTACTCAGTCAAATCCTATGAACTCTACATACGATATTGACATAAATGTAACACCAGCGGTGAAGCTTTGGAATGCAGGAACTATTTCCAATAACGGGTTTATTTTAAAACTTGCAGATAATTTAGAGTTCAATACTACATCTTCTATAAGATTAAAATACTTTAGTGCGGATACAAACACAATATATCCTCCATATTTAGATTTTAAATGGGATGACAGTACCTATAATACAGGAAGTTTATCTGTTCTTTCAAATAATATTTCAGTAATCAATATTACAAATAATACAGGAAAGTATACAGATTCAGGTAAACAGAGATTTAGAATCTCAGCCAAACCAAAATACCCAGTAAGAACTTTCACAACATCTTCAATATACTTAACAAACTACGCTCTACCTTCTGCATCATATTGGGGAATAAGAGATGAGAATACAGAAGAAATGATTATAGACTTTGATACCAAATTTACAAAAGTAAGTTGCGACAGTCAAGGAGGGTATTTCGATGTCTACATGGATGGGTTGCAACCTGAGAGATATTATCGTATATTAATACAAACGACTTTAGACGGAAGTACAACAGTAGTTGATAATCAAAATATATTTAAAGTTGTAAGAAATGGCTAATAACGTACAAATACAGAAAACCGTTTTTAACTCAGATGAATTTAACAAAGTAATTAACAGGGATTTTTCTACATTTACTCAACCAGTTCCTGAAGAAGATACAGATACTGTAGAGAATCTTTTTAGATTATATGAAAAACTTTACTACGTTATTTCACCAACAGGAGAGGTAAATTCACATGAATACCTTATAAAGAAGAGTTCAGAACTTATAACCTTTGATAGAGTTACAGAAGATATACAACCGCTGTTAGATGAAATTTCACAACTTCGTGAACAAAATCTACAGTTAAACCAACAGATTTTAGATTTAGAAACAGCTAATAGATAATGGCAGATTTCATATATAACATATACCAAGATACACCGGAAAGCTTACCAAATATAGAGACTTTTTCACAAGAAGATACCTCTCTAGTAAGCTCATTTCAGATTAACCAAGTATTTAATAGTAAAAAGAATACAGTAGAATTACATATATACAATCTTGCAGGAGAGTTGCAAGAAAGTGATTATAATTATGTAAATTACAAAGAACTAGGTAATGCTCAATCTGCAGGAAAAGAAGGAGCTTCTGTACTGACTATAGATGTGGTAGATGATCTTGAAAGATATGGATACGATGTAGGAGGAGTAAAGTTATTTTATAACTTTATAAACGATTTATTCTCTACAAGTAAGACTAGTTCTGAATTTTTTATCGATTCAATCTCACCAGATAGGACAGAACTAAAATTAAATACATTACAGTTAACGCCTCAAGAATTAATTGACTTTACTACAGCTGTAAAAAACAGTCTACAAGATCCTTCGTACTTTAATGAATTTAGGTTAAATTTTAAAAATAACGAACTACTAATAGGTATCAATATAGATACCATACAGGATAGTACAGGTACGTACGTAGTAGTTAAGCTTTACGAACCTTTACCGGAGGATATTATTGAAAGAAGTACGTTATCAATTGTTGAATTAATAAACGACAGTGTAGTCTATCAGATAGATACAACTATACAAACAGAACCGGAAACTTCAACAAATTTAAGAAGTCCTAACTTCAACTTAGAGATTACAGACGCTAATGTGATCCCTACCCAGTATTATAATTATAACGCTCTATTTAGCTACCCTGTATCAAATACTAATAATGAACTTTACTCTCTAGTTAATAGCAAAGGAGTTCAACTTAGTATAGATCATTCAGATTATAGTAACTTTGTTCATTTTTCATCTGCTCAAGAAAGGTTATTAAATTTTAAGTACAAATTAGATTTAATAAAAACATATACAGATGAGATAGCAAGTATACAGTCCTTGACATCTCCTTCTATAGGCACAACAGGGAGTATTAACTATTACCAAGGATTAGTAGAAGGTATAGTTAACAATTTTGACCATTATGAAAACTTTCTTTACTATACATCAGGAAGTTACAGTTGGCCTAAGACTAATAGCGTAAAACCTTATACAAACGATACAACTTCTGCAACAGGATCATGGTTTAACTCACAATTAACTGTAGCTGCTAATTATGATGTTACTAACACTAACATACTAACTAACAGTATACCTTCTTTCTTAAGAGACGATCCTAATAATCAAAATTACCTAACATTTGTTTATATGATAGGTCAGCATTTTGACAATATGTGGTTGTACGCAAAAGGAGTATCTGATAAGTATGATGCAGATAATAGATTAGATTTCGGTATTTCAAAAGACCTTGTAGCAGAGGTATTAAAGAATTTTGGAGTTAAGTTATATACTTCTAATAAATCTATAGAAGACTTATTCGGTTCATTTATAGGACAAGCCTACCAGTCAGGAAGTGAGGTAATTAATACATACGTAACAGGATCTGTAACAGGATCAAACACACCTATACAGCCTTCATCTTTAGATAATTATCAGAGAGAGGTTTATAAAAGAATTTACCATAACCTTCCGTTATTGCTAAAATCAAAAGGAACAGAAAGAGGGTTAAGAGCATTAATTAACTGCTTTGGAATTCCTTCAGATATCTTAGATATAAAAGTTTACGGAGGAAGAAATATTAATGAAAGACCTTTTTACGGAGATTTTAGATATTATACAAGTTCTTTAGATAAGATAAGACTTGATAATACAGGAAGTATAGTATCGGGAAGTACTCTTTCCCAATACACTTCTATTCTTAAAAGAGAATATAAATACACAGACGATATACATCCAATTGAAATAGGATTTTCACCTACGGATAATGTAGATAACTATATTATCTCTAAGTCATTATCAACAGGATCTCTATCTTCTTTCAATATAGATGATTATTTAGGAGATCCTAGAAATCTTTATTTAGATAACTACTATACATTAACAGCAACAGGAAGTATAGCAGGAAATTTAGAACAACTAACAGACAGTATTATGAGCGGTTCAACTGCTTACGATGTATATGATTTTGTTAGGTTGATTAAATTTTTTGATAACACTATCTTTAAAATGGTTAAAGATTTTATTCCTGCAAGATCTACAGCAGATACAGGAATAATAATTAAACCACATTTATTACAGAGAAATAAAGCAAAATCAATACAAGCAGAAGTTGAACAACCAGTATATTCAGGATCTATAGATACTGCATTTATTACAGGAAGTAATGGAAACAGTTTTGGAGGAAGTAATAGCTATGCTACTTCTTATATAGAGGTAGTTCAAACTCCTATAGGACTTGCACCAAATGAATATCATTTTCATGGAGAAGCTAAATTTGATGGAGAATTTGAAGGAACAGTAGTAACAGTTACAACAGGAAGTCTTAACGCAGCAAACCCTTTCAAATACGATAATCCTGTTGCAGAGAATCTATATATCACTTTAATACAAGACTTTCCTTCAAACATCTGTGTGATAAGTCCAAGTTATTCTCCATTACAGGTAACTTCTCATTCTCCTAGAAATATATCTTTAGATTTTACTTCTTTAGGTATAACAGGAGTAACCTTTACCTCTGCTTCTATAGATATTACATCACAAGCTACTGCTTTTACTTTCCCAAGTAGAAACTATCAGCAACATATAATATCTGCTTCCAATAACTCACTAGCAGGATGTTCAGGATCTATAACATATACAACCGCATACTGTGATATATCTTCTACAGGAATAGCCCCTTACTCGATAGTTTCAGGATCTACAACTCCATACAATCTGACAACATGGTTTGATACCGGTTCAAATACTACTACATCTTTTACAGCATCTTGGAACAGCAACGTAGTGGGTATCGTTAATTCAGGGAGTTACGTATTTACACAACCTACAGGATCAGTTACTATAACAAGAAGGGATAATATAATAACAGGATGTTCACAAAGTATCTCTATTCAAATAATAGAAGCACCTAACACATGTCTATACTTAGATTACATAACAGTTTTTAAGAACGGTGGAGAAGGTTTAGCCGACGAAGGTGCGTTTAGCTTTATTCCATGTAATAATGGGGAAGGAGGTTTACCAGAATTGTACGAATGGGGGTTAGAATATACACCAGGTAATGTACAGATAGACCTGTGTATTATCTCAGGAAGCTATACCAACGTAGTCGGTAATGCTAAACCGAATTATTCTTCAAGTGCAGTATGTATAATATAAAGAAGTAACATAAATGACAATACCTCAATTCAAATACCTAATACAACAAGGAGGGTTATTAGACTCTCCAGATAGAGAGGTAAATATTCTCTATACAGGATCTTACATACAAGCAATAGCAGTAAGGATCTCAGGAGAAAATCTTACACAACTGCAACAAGCAACAACAGTTGTACTAAGAGCTCCCGAAGTAGGAAGTACCTTAAACATTTCTTTAGAAAGTTCACAAGTACCTATTAGAACAGTAAATAGAGAACAGGTAGGGAATTACTATATGTATACTATTGTGGAACAAGATCAACAACCTGTAATGACAGTAGTTCCGTCCCCATCAGGAACTCCTTCCTTAGAAAACTACTTTACTGAGGTAATAATTCTTCCTTCTTCTGCAGGAGGAGTTTTTCAAGGAAGTGAATATGATGTACTTCTAAATAACAGTATGAATAATAGACTTTCAACATATATACAAGTATCGGATAGAGGAGAAGGTCAAGTAAACCCAGTAAACCTTCCAAGTATTCTTATAGATAACGCAGTACCTGCAAACATACAGGACAGTAGTTACTCGGATACAGGATGGGCAAGCAGTAGATATAACGGAAGCACTACCCAGGGAAGTACTTTTGGAGGAATAGAGCCTGTACTAAATGGAAATACTTTCCAAGGAGCAGTATTTCCAATAGGCCTTTCACAGGAGGATATTGTAGCCGCAGTTTCACAGGGAATCACATACGTGGATTATTTTTTCACAGGCAAGTCTACTTTCCCTACCTTTATAGCGCAGGAAACAGCTCTAGGACTGTATACAAACCTGTCTATATCTCAAAGCTATTTAGACTTAAAAGTACTTATCGGGTCAGGCATAACATACCACCCTAAGGAGGGAGATATTATTGCTTTATCTATATCTACATTAGGGACAATCACAGACGAGTATATGAAAGTTACATCATTTGAGAATACCGGGGGAACAGCAGGACGTATTTATGTAGAGAGAGGTTGGGGAGGTACTCCTCTTTATGCACAGTCCCCTGATACGCCTATTTTCTTAATTACCCCTATTCAGATTTTTGAATTAGAAAAAAGTAAACCTCAAGGAATTCAAAAAAGTAAACTATATGTAAAAGATTCAGGAGATGTACTTCTTATTAATAGTCTAGGGTATATAATAACAGGAAGCACAATATAAAAGGTAGTTTGGATTTAAAATAATAAAACCGTATATTTATAAATAAAGATAATTTAAAATGGGATACTTAAGTAATACAGTCGTAACAGTAGATGCGATTTTAACAAAAAAAGGTAGAGAACTTTTAGCTAAAGGGGATGGGACTTTTAAAATTACACAATTTGCAGTAGCAGATGACGAAATCGACTACACTCTTTACAATCCAAATCATCCATCAGGTTCAGCATACTACGGAGAAGCTATCGAAGCTATGCCGTTACTAGAAGCATTTCCTGATGAGAATCAAATTATGAAATACAAACTTACAACACTTCCTAGAGGAACAGCTAAGTTACCAATTTTAGATTTAGGATATTCTGCAATCAGACTAAAACAAGGAGCATCACTTGCAATTACTCCTCAAACTTTAAATTATTTAGGTTCTTCAAATACTTTTGAATCTTCAGGATATGTAGCAACAATTGCTGATGCAAGAGTTTTAAATACCTTTAACGGAGTAGGTATCAATACACCAGAAGCTACTGCTTTAAACTCGACCACAACCTTAGGTACAAACGTATCTAAGACAGTTATTGGAACTTCTATTAACTTAACAGCAACAACAGTAAACACTTTGTTCGGAACAAATACAGAATTAAATACAACAATAACAGTAATAGGTAGAGACTCAGGAGCAAGATTAACCATTCCAGTAACTATTATTAAAGTAAACCAATAATAAGATATGTCATTTAAAAGATTAGATCCAGAAGATATTACAATAAGTGCAGAATCTGTAGTTGCACCGGCTTGGTCAGGGCAGCAATCAACTTTAACTTCTTTTTATACAAGTTCTCAAGTGGATTTAACATCCGGACTGTATTATTACGATATTTACCAAACATCGTCAAACGCAACAGGAGCCGAAATCCAATTTTCAATAGCTTATGGAAACGTAAATGGAAGCGGATCTGCATTCTTAACTAGCGGAGTAGTAGGTAAGTCTCCTTCTTCTATTATATATGGACAGTATAGAACATTGGTTAACGGAGATGAAAATACAAACTTTGTATTTGGAAACATAACACCAAACTCTATTTTTGCAATAACAGTAGATAGGTCTAGATATAAAGAAAAACTTTTACCAGGAAGCTTTAACTTAACTCTAACAAGCGGAAGTAATACATTAAAATTAACAGATAACAGTGCAACTTCTAACACAGTATCTTATGTAGACGCAGGGAGGGTTTTTGATATCGTAAGTGGATCAAATGGAACACCATACTCAGGAACAGGATTCCATCCAACATCAGGATCTTACGGAAAATTCTTACCAGATATTGGAGTGATTTTATTAAATGGATTAGCATTAAAAAATAACTCCGTATACGGACTTAACTTAAATGTAAGTGAAAGTTACAATGCAGATGGAAATAACTTAGACACTTTTTATAATGCACTTGTAGCAGGAGGTAACTTCTCTCTTCGTTCAGAAGAAACAGTGACTTCAAATTACGTGTTCGTAAGGGTACGTAATAGTGAATTAAACTATTCAACTAATCCTTCAAACATTTCAGGATCAGGAGAGCTATTGTGGAACATAATGGTAAACACTCCACAGTCGTACATGACAACAGTAGGTCTTTATAATGATAATAATGATCTTTTAGCAGTAGCTAAATTATCACGACCTTTATTAAAAGATTTTACAAAAGAAGCATTACTAAGAATTAAGCTTGATTATTAATGGATGAGTGCTTACAAAAAATTAAACAAACAAGATGCTTTTATAACTACATATACTGCTCATAAAACATGGGCAGTACCTTATACTGCTTTTTCTACTTATAATATAGACGTATTAACAGCAACAGGAGCATATACATCAAGTTTACAGCAACTCTACTACCCTTCTAAATCTCTAGGTAATATAGTTTCTCACTCTTTTGATTACTATAGTCAAACTACTTTACATTTTTCTGAATCTAGAAATTATGTAGACAGTATGACAGTTATCTCTATACCTAGAGATTTATACGGAGTAAATATACATCCGGATAAGTCATTAGAAGTAACTGTCCGTACTTTTATAGATCCAAGTTTTGTTTTCAATACCCTGTTAGATGACGGGGAAGGAAATTTATATACCTCAGGAAGCTCTCCTAGGCAGTATGTTGGCGATGTCATATATCCACACGGAATTATTTGTATAACAGATAGTACGTTTAAGACGTCTCAAGTAAGGGCAGTAACTTTTAAATCAAGTCACCCAATATTTACTCACAACTATCACTGTAAACTGAGAGAATCAGAATTTAACTATACATATAATCCTTCTGCTTTAAGCGGATCTCTAAAAACAGTTTACGACAATAACGGAGATATTTATTTAAACTCTACTAATGTCTCTGATGGAGTAGTAAGAAGTAACGTAACAGGAAGTGAGTTTCAACCGTATATTACAACAGTAGGTTTATATAATGATGCAAATGAACTGATAGCAGTAGGTAAGTTAAACAGACCTGTACCAAAGTCGGAAAATACAGAAATGACAATTATAGTAAAAATAGATATATAAAATGTGGTTACATAAAAATAAAGAAATTAAAGAACTATCAGATATGCCCGAAGACATCTTCGGGTTTATCTATGAAGTAACACATCTACCAACCGGTAGAAAATACTTAGGAAAGAAACAGCTTATTTCTGTTACAAAAAAAGCTTTAGGTAAGAAAGAACTAGCTCTTCTTACGGATAAAAGAGCAAGTAAAAAGAAAGTAGTAAAGAAAGAATCTGATTGGAAAACCTACTACGGATCACATTCAGAAATAAAACAACTGATAAAAGAAGGAAAACAGTCGGAATTCTTAAGAGAAATTCTTATCTTTACCCCAAATAAGAAATTACATACCTATTACGAAAATAAATTCCTATTTATAAAAGGAGTAATAGAACCAGATTCCAACTATATAAATGATAATATAGAAGGAAGATATTTTAGAAAAGACTTCTTATGATAAAATTAACAGAAATAGTTGGACTACCAACCCTTCAATACCATTTAGATAACAGTCTAACATTATCTGAATGTGTCTATAGGTATTCCTCTGATTCGTTTATACAATTGTTTGCTGAAGCAAGACAAGCCTTTAGAGACGGTAAAATCACCCTTAATGAACAGGATTTGCTTCTTATAGAAACAACTGATATTGGAGAGTATGGAATATATGAAGGACAGAAAGTACCTCTAGACCTTCCAATGGTTGATGAAAACGAAGAGGAAGAGTGGCCAGATACAGTAGAAGGTAATGATGGTATTATTTGGATAAAAACTCAAGTTTACAATAACGGAGTAGTAAACTATACACCCTACTATAGAGGATATAACATCGATTACGGAGGACATAATTTCAGAACTGTAGAAAGCTTACAGAGGTATATAGACGCATACGTCTTATCGAATGTATTATTTTCAAAATATAGATACGAACCTGAAAGACCGCTCCCTACTCCTGTAACAGAAGCACAGTATCAAGGGAAAGATGTTCCTTTAAATAAACCTAAAAGAGGTGGTTCTAAAAAATTCTACGTTTATACCAAAAATAAAAAAGGAAATGTAGTAAAAGTATCTTTCGGAGGTACAACAGGATTAAATGTTAAGATAGATGAACCAGGAGCAAGAGCTTCTTTTGCAGCCCGTCATCAATGTGATAAGAAAAAAGATAAAACAAAACCAGGATACTGGGCTTGTAATATAGGAAGATATTGGAAATCATTGGGAGGTAGTAGAAACTTCTCAGGATATTGGTAAAAATTAAAAATAAAAAGTATGAATAACTGTTCAAAAATGGTCTCGTTATTATTACATTCGAGAACTCAAGTACACATCTTTCACTGGCAGACAAAGTCTTATGCCGAGCATAATGCTTTAGGAAGCTACTATGAAGAAATTGTAGACCTATTAGATGGGTTGGTAGAGTCTTATCAAGGTAAGTATGGTATCTTAGAGAACTATAAAAATATGCCTTTAAGTAATTATGTGGATAGTGCACAAGTTATTGCATTTTTCGACACAATGCTTGAAGCTATTGAATTACTAAGGCAAGATAACCAAGACTCTTATATTCAAAACCAGATAGATACTATTGTAGAGCTTTTAAATACAACTAAATATAAATTAAGATTTTTATCATAGTTGAGACCTTATAAACAGTTACAGACAGAGGAGTACATCTACCGAAAATTTGCACAAGATATTGCAGAAGAAGAACTGGTGTGGCATAGAGATCAAAATGATAGAGAAGTAGAAATACTAGAACCAACAGATTGGATGTTTCAATTTGATAACGAATTACCTCAGCAACTGAAAGGAAAATTGTTCATACCAAAAGAAACATATCATAGATTAATAAAAGGAACAGGATACTTAAACATAAGAATAAGAGAATACTAGTGATACAGGATATATTAGCAGGTGTTATTTTTTTAGGAGCTTGTTGGATTGTAGGAGAAACAGTTCTATTTATATTTAAAAATAGTAAAAAAACAAAATGAAAAAATCAGAATTAGTAAAATTAATTAGAGAGATGGTTGCTCAGCATCCAGTTCATCAGAAAATTAATGACAAATTACTCCAAATTGCAAAACAAGGCGCAGATGCTGAAGAGAGAGAAAGATATGTAGGAGATCCTAAAAAAGGAAACAAAGTATTAGACAAAGCTAATCCTGAGAATGTAGCTAAAATTCTTAAAGGAGAAAAACCTGTATATGAGGCTGAGGGAGATACAATGAACCTTCCGCAGCTTATTGATTACATAAAAAACTTATCACCAGATACAGAACTTTGGGTACCTACAGTATTTCCAGGTGGATTTGGAAAAGATCAAACAACTAGAAGAACAGTTGAACAAGCAGTTAAAGAATTAACTGATGTATTAGATAGCGAAGATCACAACCAAACACAGTTTAAACTATCTCAAGATAATCCTAAATTCAAAAGCTTCTCAGTTATAATGTCACCGGAAGAAATGAAAAGAAGAGAAGATATGGTTAGGTCAATGGGTTCTTTAGATTAATGATAAGCTTATACAAAATAATAAAAGAAGTAATTGATCCTTCTAAAGAATATAAGGAACAAGTTGACTATATTGTAGATCAAGGAGGAGAATTCTTAGGATCAGGAGATTATGGATCAGTCTACCTAGTTGGGGATGTTGTAAAAAAGGTAACCTCTGACGAAGTAGAGATTGAACATGCACAAATTTTAAAAGGTAAAAAGACTAAATACTTTGTACCCATTCTAGACATAGAAGTCATTAACCCAAAACTGGCAGTAATAACAATGCCAAATATGGAAGTATTCACAGGAGAGGTTCCTGAGGAGTTTATAACAAAACTAGAACAAGAAGCAGAAAACTTAGGAATAGATCCTGAAGAATTAGATATAAGACCTGATAATTTTATGAAAGATAGTTCAGGAAATTTAAAAATGACAGATGTATAAAGTTGCTTAATTGCAACTTTTTTCTTATATTACAGATATTAAATGTTTTGTAATGACAGAGAATCTGATAGTATTAGGTTATTTAGAGAATATCTTAGGTAAATCCCATAAAAAAGCTAGGGAGAACTACGCATTTACCTGTCCTAAATGTAACCACAGAAAACCTAAACTAGAAATAAATCTACATACCAATGAAAAAGGAGAGAATCCTTTTGAGTGTTGGGTATGCGGGTTTAAAGGTAGAACTATCAAATCATTATTAAAGCAGCTTCAAGTACCTGCCGAACAGGCTTTAGAAATATTAAAGTATATTAATAAAGGACAAGACAGCAGCTATGCACCTATCAAGGTAGTTGAATTACCTAAAGAATTCCAACCACTTTATAACGCATCAACAGTTTCAGTTATTGCAAATAAAGTTAAAAAATACTTATATGAGAGGGGACTTACCGACTATGATTTTATTAAATATAATATTGGATACACAACAAGTGGAGAATATGGAGGAAGAGTCATTGTTCCAAGTTATTCTGAATCCAATAGCCTCAACTATTTTATTGGTAGAACTTACGAGGGAAGCTATTATAAGTACAAAAATCCGGAAACGTCCAAAGACATAATCTTTTTTGAGAACCTAATAAACTGGAATCAACCAATTATTTTATGTGAAGGAGTTTTTGATGCAATGGCAATAAAGAGGAATGCTATTCCGATTCTAGGAAAAGGACTATCCAAAGCACTCCTTAGAAAAATAGTATCCAGTGATTTACAAGATATCTATATCGCTTTAGATAAAGATGCTTTTAAGAAAGCATTACAATACACAGAACAATTTTTAAACATGGGTAAAAGAGTATACCTAATTGATATGCAAGATAAAGATCCAAGCGAAATGGGATTTGAAAAATTTACCCAGTATGTACAACAGGCAGAAGAAATGGACCTAGGAAAGCTTCTTCGCTACAAACTATCATAATATGATAAACAAAGGAACAAACATCTTAACAGAAAATGCTAAGAAAAGGTTATCGTTCAACCCCGAACTAAAACAAATTAACTTTTTAGATAGAAGGGTCTATCAAAGAGCAGAAGGAGTATTTTACCCTTCAGTCACAACAATCTTACAATACATGCCAAAAGCTAAATTCTTTGAAACATGGATAAAAGATGTAGGACATAATGCAGATATCATTATGAGAAAAGCAGGGGATGAGGGTACTCAAACCCATAACGCAATCGAAGACCTATTACTAGGAAACGAAGTAACTTGGATGGATGATTTTGGTAATGCTCGTTATAATGAAACAGTATGGGGAATGATTGTTAAATTTAAACAATTCTGGGATATGGCAAAACCGGAATTAATCTCAACAGAGGAATTTACATTCTCAGATACACACAAGTATGCAGGAACTGCCGATTTAGTTGTTAAAATAAATGGGGAGGTTTGGTTGATTGATATTAAAACTTCTAACAGTTTACATAAATCCTATGATCTACAGCTTGCAGCTTATGCTCAATCCTTATTTGAACAAAAAGGTATTAAAATAGAAAGAACAGGTATTCTTTGGTTAAAATCAACTAGGAGATCTGAAAGTAAAAAGAAAGATGAATTCTTTGCCAAAGGATGGGAATTAAAACCTGTAGATGAAATGGAAAAGAATTTTGAATTATTCAAAATGATCTACAGATTATATGAATTAGAAAACCCAACAACAGAACCGGTATATTACTCGTATCCTACCACTATCAAACTTTAATACTATTTATTTAATATATTAGTTGTATATTAGAAAAATAAATACTATCTTTAGGAACAAATAAGTAGATATGGGAGGAAATGTATTTGGTAATACAGCACCGATAAAGAAAGAAGATATAAAACCTACCTTATTGCAATTTTTTAAGCAATTTAAGCAGGTATTCCCTAAAGCTGAACCATTTTTTAGAGAAATGAAAACTCTAGGCTCAGTAGGGAAAAAAGATTACTCAGGAGATATTGATTTAGCACTATCGGAAAAATCTTTCGATAATGTAGAGGATTGGGGATTAGATAGAAATCATATCATGAAGTTATTTGAAGGCTTTAAAAAGAGAGCTAGAACTTCTAGTGATGATCAGTTGATGAAGAGAGCTGTTATTGTTGCAATAGCAGAAAAAATTCAACAATCTTCCACAGATATTTTAGTAGATGTAAAAGGTTCAAGTAGTGGTGCTTTATTCTTAATGTTTCCTCAATATAATACAGAAGGAAAAGAATTAGATGATAATGTTCAAATAGATATAAACGTAGGAGATGTAGACTGGTTGGAATTTTCTTATTATTCAAATACCTATAAAGGTAACGTAAAAGGATTACATAGAACACAGCTACTTGTTTCACTATTCTCAAATAAAGGATATACTTTTTCTCATAATTACGGAGTAAAGAATAGAGATACTCAAGAGATAGAAGCAAGTAATCCTCAGCAAGCTATTGAGCTTTTAAATAAATTATACGGATTAAACCTAGATAGAGTCACTTTAGGAGATTATTTCAAATTAATGGAAACTCTAGAAGCAGGATTAACACCAGAAGAGTTACATAAGGTATACGATATTTACTTGAAAATACTTGACTCAACCCGAGCAGATATTCCAGAAGATCTACAAGCTTATTGGATAGAAAATCAAGATAGATTAGATTTAAAAGGAAAGTTTTTACCAGACAATTCAAACTTAATACAATACCAGAAATAATATGTCAGGAGTAGCAGGAGGAAATAGAATATTAAAACAGGATGTACAAGCCACTTTTAACAAGTACGTAAAAGAGGTGTTGGAGCATATTCCTGGATTTAAAAAAGCTTCTTTATCAGGATCTGTTAAAGCAGGCTCTAAAGCTGATTTTGGAGATTTAGACATTATTACTTGGTTTGAAGGAGATGATAAAAAAGAAGTAAAGCAGAGAATTATCGATGCAATTTCTAAACTACCGAGCAATATAATTGTTCCTTTTAAATCAGAAAAATATTCAGGCAGGAGATATTATAACTCAGGTGAGCTAATCTCAGTACTATTCCCAATTGAAGGTAAAACAGGTGAGTTTATACAAGTAGATAATATCATTGCATTGACAGAAGAAGAATCAGCATTTAAAGGGTCTTTCCTGGATCTACCGGCTGAAAAACAAGGACTGTTAATAGGACTTGCAAAAGTTATTTTACTTGAAGAGAACCCTGAAGATGTATTTAGAAGAATGGGAATCTCTGGATTACCTAAGTTAAAAAGAGGAGAAGAATACGAATTTAACCTATCATCAGTAAAACTGTCTTTAAGAAAAGTAAAACTTGAAGGATTTAAAGAAGTATCAAGAGAAGAAGTATGGTCTTCTACAAATTGGGGTACTATAAAAATTTTATTTAAAGGATTTAACATTGATGGATCTTTTGAAGATTTGTTAGATGATATTGCAAGAAAGCTTACAAATGCTAGATCTAAAAATAGAGTAGCAGGTATATTCAAATCAATGGTATCTGTTAAATCAGGAGAGGTTGGAACAGCTAAAGGAAAAGGTAAAGAAGATGCACTTGAAAAAGTAGCACAAACACTTTCAGAAGCTTTAGATGACCAATCTATAACAGTTGCCTTATATGCTGGAGGATTCAAACCACCACATAAAGCACATTATGAAAATGCTAGACTTTTATCTCAAAATGCAGATAAATTAATTATATTTATTGGACCAAAAGTAAGAGAAGGAGTTAAAATTACTGCTGAGCAATCAAAAGCAATTTGGGAGATATATGCAAACTACCTAGCAACTCCTGTTGAGATTGTTTTAAGTCAAACAACTCCTATTAAAGATATATACGACTGGGTTGATCAAAATCAATCAAAAGTGGATAAGATTATAACAGGAACAATGGCTGACGAGAAAGGTAAGTTCGCATACTTTATAAAGAACAAAGATAAGTATCCAAAAGTAGAATTAAGAGACCTGCCAGTTATAGTTGCAAAAGAGGATGATAAATTCTCAGCAACTGAAATAAGAAAATCTAAAGATTATATGACATCAGGTAAATGGATTCCATCAGTTGTTTCCAAACAAGATAAACAAGCAATTATCGATATTGTAACACCACAAGAAGAACCTTCCATTGAAGACAAGATGCTTAGTACAGTTGATGAAGTATTTGAGAATTTCTTTACAACGAAAAAGAAGCAGGTAGTAGTCGAGGTAACAGGAGATAAGTTTACATACCCAAAACCACTTAGTTCATACCTCTCAGAAGCATTACATGAAATATCTTTTTCTAGAAACAATGCTGCTGATATACAGGGAGATTTAATAGGAGGAAGCTTCACAGTAGGGGATAAGACATATAAATACAGTATTAAGCCTTTTCCAAATCCATATAAAGATGGAGGGTCTTTTTATAACATAGGATTTACTCCACAAGGGGAAGAGCTAAACCTACCTACACAAGACACTCCTGCAAGTGATTATGTGAAAATATTATCCACTATGTATAAAATTATATTAGATTTTATAGAGAAAGAACAACCTGAATATATAGGAATAGCTTCTATGGATAATCCACAGGGTAAGAACTATCATGTAGTTTATAATAACCTAACAGATAATAAAGCAAACAGGATACCAGGATACTTTAGAAAAGACGCTAACCTAACTTTTAATTCAGATAAAGGATCAGGAAGAATTATAGTAATGAAAAAAAAGAAACAAGTCGAACCAATTGATGAAGGATCTTCAGGAACACCAGTATCGCCTTCCTCTACAATATCTTCAAAAGATAGAGCTGATTTAGTACAACTATATAATCAACTACGTAAAAGTATTGATACAAGTGTATTTAATGTAGATTTTCAACAAGATAGAATCTATATTACTAGAACTACAGATTCACAGTTAGCATACGATTATACTCCTTACCAAATATATTTACCGGAGAATGCAGAGGAGAAATTTAATTATACTCCATATATTGCTTCTTTACTGGAGTATATGATAGACAGAGGAATGAAAATAACCCCTCTCCCAGAAGTAAAAGTAAGGTATGATGAAGATCAAGCTAATAACTTTTTTGGAAAAACAGCTTATTACGATCCAAACAACAAAGAGGTAATATTGTTTGTAATGAATAGACATCCTAAAGATGTTATGAGATCTTTCTCTCATGAAATGATCCATCATATGCAGAATCTAGAAGGAAGATTGGAAAACATAGGAACGTCTAACACAAATGAAGACGATTATCTTCAAGAAATAGAAAAAGAAGCATACCTGGAAGGGAATATTACTTTCAGAAATTGGGAAGATAGTATTAAAAACGAATAAAAATAAATTAAGAGTTATGTCAAAAGAAAAAGTTACACGCAAGCAGATTATAGAATATACCGAAAAGTATATTGAACATATTGAAAAAGTGTACGGACTATCAAACCATCAAGTATGTCCACCGTACCTTTTTATGTCCGGAGAAAAAAGAGATGATGTAAAAGGAGAATTTTGCTACCTTTTCAATGAGATAACAATCTACTGGAAAAACATTACAAGCCTGGAGGAGTTAATACGAACTTTAATACACGAATACAAACACTACCTTCAGTCTCCATCTTGGATGACAAGATACTATAAAATGGGATATACATACGACAATCATCCGTATGAAGTTGCAGCTTACAAAGAAGAAGAAAATTGGTATAATATATGGGAACAAGCATCGTAGAGTTATTAGAAGCATATCCTACATATCAGATATACTGTGATATGGATGGAGTACTGACAGACTTTGAAAAGAGGTTTGTTGATATGTTAAAACAGGAAGGTCCAAAATACTACTCAAAAGAGGTTATAAACCAGGTAACAAGGCCAAAGCATTTCGAGAAATTAGAAGGAGAAAAAGAGTTTTGGAATTTTATCGATAACCATGTAGGGTTAGAGTTTTGGTCAGATATGGAATGGATGCCAAACGGTAGGCAGCTTTGGAACTTTATTTCACCATATAATCCAATTATACTTACATCACCTTCTAGACAGAATACTTCAAGACTGGGAAAAAGAATCTGGGTTAAAAACCATTTACCACCAGCACCTCCTGTAGAATTTAGATTTGGGGAAGCTAAGTCGGATTTCGCAAATGAAAAAGCTATATTAATAGATGATAAACCTTCTAATTTAGCAGCATTTGCTGCTAAGGGAGGAATAGCATTAGAGGTAAAAGATGGAGAAATCCAATCAGTTATTAACGCATTAAGACAATTAGGATATGGGGGAGAGCTTACTTAAGAAAGAGTTCAAACAAAGAGATGTAAATCGAGCAAGAAATTTAATATCAAAAGATTTTACAGCTAAAACAGTTTCAGGAATAGGTTACGAAAAAGTACATCAACACCACGAAGAGGGAGATATCTGGGAAGAGAATGGAAGACAGTGGACTATTAAAAATGGTATAAAGCAAAATATTACAAAGCTTGATGCTGCTAAAAAAGCTATGCAAATACCGTTAAAATGTCCAAAATGCGGAGGTCCAATGAAACATCACCTAGCTCAAAAGATGTATAAGATACATGGCTTTTGCTTTGATCCTTGCACAGTCGAATATGAAGCAGAATTAAGAAGAGCAGGATTGTATGAGTCTTACGAAAAAGCTATGATACAAGGAAGCTTGAAATCTTTTTTAAGAGATGTAGAAAGCTTTGTATTAGATCAGATAAACACTGTAGATGTTTTTGTAACAGAACAAGGAGATATTGAAGACTGGAACAATAATAGAACAGAGGTAAATAATAAACTCTCACAAGATTTACAGGATTTCTTAAAACACGCTAGAAGACATTTAGAAGATTAGTGATATTTATGTTAAAACATAGGTATCATGGCAAAAGTAAAAACTAGTACATCAGTTGTAAAATTAGAAAAACCAAAAGTTTCTAGACCAGGTGTTCATGCTAAGAGCAAAACATCTAAATTAAAGTCTTCAAAAAACTATAAAAAATTATACCGTGGGCAAGGAAAATAACCTATTAAATATCCTCCATGAAAATTATGGTGGACCAGGAGAATACATCCTTCCAGCTTCACATCAAGCTGGTATGAGAATTACTAAAGGAGGCTCTATGTGTGCTAATTGTGAGTATTGGGTAGAGGATGGAAACAAGTGTAGCAATAAGTACTGGAAAAAATGGGCTGAAACAGAGCAAATACCATACCCAGGAGATGAGTATTGCTGTGATTGGTGGCATGCAAAATAATGAAAAAATCCGAACTACAAAATACCGTTAAAGAAGTCTTATCTGAGAAGCAAAAAGGTCTAGATGGAAAAGTCTGCTGGAAAGGCTACAGGTATGCTGGTACAAAGAACGGAAAAGATATTTGTGTAAAAGTTACAAAAGAATCCTTAGATGCTTCAACACCAGCTCCAAATAACATACCAGGAGGACTAGCACAGTATGCCACTATAGGGGATTTAGCTACAATGCATAAGCTTCCTTTAGACGAAATCATAAAGCAAATATTAAAAGGAGTTCAAATAGAATCTGAACATACAACAGACTTAGACATTGCTATGGAAATAGCTTTTGACCATGTGTACGAAGATCCTAAATATTATGATAAATTAACTAATATAGAGGAGATGGCAGATATGAGATCAGTAGAGAGATATGCCGATGATGAATTAGATCCGGTAGATGTAGAGTTCGGCAAACACTTCTTTGACAGGTTAATAGATCCTAGGAACGGGAAAGAAATAACCACATCAGAATTACTTGACTTCTTTGCAAGACTTATAGATAAGAAAGAACAGTTTATGAATTTTCTTAAAAAGTATCATGAATTTGTTGTAAAAGATAGAAGAACAAATATAAATATTCCCTTTATGTCACAGGTTAATCAAGCAATTGCTAAGACAATTATGAGAAAACCTAATTTTATGACATCTAATCCTATTATTGCTCTAGAAGGAGAACATGAACCAGTAAAACCGGGAATTTTAAAAAAAAGGTTAGGTAAATTATCTTGTACGAAAGTAAGAGCAGAAAGAAGTAAGTTAGAAGACAAAGGTACCCATTATGCAAAAGCATTACAGAGATACTTAAATTACCATTGTCAATAAAATAATTTACTATTTATTTGTATATACAGTTAAACTTAACTATCTTTAGATATTAAAATATGAAAAAATTAATGAAATTGCTAGAAGCAGGTGAAAGAACAGCTTTTATAAACAGTAAAGCTATTCAATACACTGACGAAAAAGAACTTCAAGACCTTAAAGACAACCCAGACGTAAAAACTATAACAACAGCTCAGGGTAAGAAGATAAAAGAAGAAGTAGGAGGAAAGTACACCACAGAAGAATCAGCAGCTGTAGGAAAAGAAGTAGCAAAATCATTAATTAAAGTTTTAAGAGCTCAAGGAGATGAGTTAAAGAATATTAAACTAACTGGAATAGGGGTTAATAAATTTAACATACACGTTGAATATGGTCAAGATAAAGGACAAGATACTTTTAGATTTACTTTAAACCCAGACACTAAATCAATTCATTTAGATTTAGGAAACGAAGATCAAGAATTAGTAGACTTTATCATTACTCAAGGAAACGAAGTATCTCTTCCAACACCAGAATTAGAAGATAAATTAGCAGATGCAATGGTAAAGTATGTATCAGGACCTTCCGATGAAGAGTATGATGATATGGCAGCAATGCAAACACCGACAGATCCTTCACAACTTGCAAGAGAGTTAGATGAAAAATTAGGACCTAAATCAAAACCAGAAACCTACATAAAAGACTTCGCAAAATCAGATGCTCCTCAATTCAAAGGAAAATCTAAAGAGAAGAAAAGACAAATGGCTATTGCAGCTTATATGGCTAATAAAAACGAAGGATTAGACCCAGTAGGAAAAGAGGATGATGATATCAATAATGACGGAAAAGTAAATTCTACTGATAAGTATTTAGGTAAAAGAAGACAGGCTATTGCTAAAAATATGAAAGAAGATCTAGATGTAGGACATCAAGATAATGAACCAGCAATGCTTAAGAAAGATGTTTATCGAATTGCTAAAATGGCTTCAATGCTTTACAAAGAGCTTGATAAGTTTGATAACGGTCAAGAAGTTGATTTTCCACACTGGTGGCAAGCAAAAATTATAAAAGCATACGACTATCTTCAAGCAGCTTATGGATATTTAGATGCAGAATTAAAAACACAGCAAATAGATAACACAGTAGTAACTGCTATGACGTTGAATGAGAAGAAAGGTACTTGCTGTCATAAATGTGGACATGTTCATGTAAAAGGTACAGCACATCCAACACCTTACTTAACAGGAAAAAATAACTGCAAATTTAGAGACTAATGAAAAGATCTGAGTTAAGAAATATTATATTAGAAGCATATGTAGAGGTTTTAAAAGAAGCCGAAGCACCTGCTTTAAAAACAGCCACTCAAGAAATATTAGGAAAATTTCCAACCTTAAAAAAACAGATAGTACAACTTCTTACAAACGAGTATGACGAGTTTGTAGAGGATATAAAATGGACTGTTCCTAAACCGTCTACATTCAAAGTTGTTCTTAAAAACGGTCAATCTTTAGACTTAAAGTGGACAGGAAAAGGCTTTGATGCAACCATTGAAGGTAAGGATTATTTTCTGAAAAATGTAGCTGAGTATCAACAAGCTCTAGATGCATTAGGAAGAATTATGAAAGATGGTCCAATTACCCAAGGTGAGGAACCAGGAGGAGAAGACTTTGCAGCTGAACCAGCAACCGGAGGCGGTGGAGGAGAATTCCCAGGCGGTGAAGCAGGAGCTGAAGAAGCACCAATTGAAGAACCAGGAGCAGAAGAATTTGGAGGACCAGAAGAAGAAACACCGGAAGCACTATAATGAACGTAGTAGATAAAATACTAACAGAATGGGCATATCGCTGTAAAAAAGGATACCCAGATGTAAATAATCCTGATGATATAAAGATCCTAAAAGAGATTTATTCAGAGTATGGGATTGTTATGGAAGAAGAGAACCAGGTACCTGATACTTCTCCTAATTTTAATTTACTAGCACTACCTCAAGACGATTTAGAGTCTATAGAAAGCATCTACAATAGTCTTCCTGAAAATCAACAAAAAGCATTTAATGAAAATTACAGGAAGTATACACTTTCTCAATTTACTGCTAATTCAAAAAAGTTAGCAGATATTTTTGCACCTTTTTTTGAAATCAGTAAGAAAAAAGGACGAGGTAGAGGAGAATTTATTCCATTACTTTCGATAGCTAAATCTAAATCAGGAGGAACAGAGGATAAGGATATTATCATAGGTTCTGACATAATGGAGGTTAAGGAATTAGATAAAACGGGAAAATTCTTAACAGGAAAATCTGGATCAATTAGAAAATCTAAAATTAGTAGAGCAATAGAGACTTTCTGTAAATATTTGGATGATTTGCAAATTAAACCAGGAACTAATGAACTAGTAGACAAAGTTTTAGGGTACTACGAACAGGAATATGTTAGTAGTAATGTAAGTGAGACTTTTATTCAAAATATAATTAAAGTATCAAAAGAACTAAACAACATAGCAACAGGAGAAATCACTCAGGATACTGAGTACATTAAGATAGGAAACAGTCGATTTGAGATACCCCAAAAAGAAGGAGGATATGCACCAGGAGATATAGTAACTATAGGAAAGGAGATTCAATCGACAGAAGTTTCTTTACAAAAACTTAAAAAACACGAAATAACAAAAAACCCGGAAATACTGTACCTTTACTTTGATGAAATAGTTGATAGGTACCTGTCCCAAATAGGGTACTTCTGTATATATAAAGCAGGAGGAGTAGGTACTGTTAATGTATATACTAATGCACAATTAAAAACCTCATTAAGAGCTAACTACGTTTCTGTAGTTCAAGGTAATGTTAGGTTGCAGATTATAAAATAATAAACTATTTATAAACAAAAATAAAACATAATGGCAGATAATTTTAATTTAAGACAATTCCTTTCAGAGAATAAGCTTACAAAAAACGCACAACTTCTTAAAGAAGGAAGTGATTACGGATACGAAGCAGCAATGGATGCAGTAGATGATATGTTCGAACCAGGAACACCTGAAAACGAACAATTAACAGCTGCAGTTGAAAAAGCTTTCCATGAAAACAATGTAGATACTACTAACTTCGGACATGAAATGGGCGCAGTAGAGAAAGAAGTAGAAGCAATAGCAAGAGAAATAGGACTTCTTGAAGAAAAGAAAGAAGAAGCTTGGGAAGAAGGAGTTGAAGAAACTTTAGAGGAAAGTAAACTTACAGCTAAAGAAAGAAGACTTGTTGAAATGGTACAAAATGCTTTAGGAGTAGCACCACAAGCTGTAGCAGAAGAAGTGCCAATGTCAGAAGAAGAAATGGTAGATGAAAAACCTCTTCCAAAATACGAGAACATCGAAAAATTAATGCAAGAGATTGAAGCAGGTACTAACGAAGCAGCACATTCTTATAAAATGAAAAGAATGAAAGAGATTGCTGAGATGTTAGAAGCTAAAGTAGGGTCTTTAGAAGAAGGAGAAGGAGCAGATTTCGTAGATGCTAAAAAAGTAAAGCAAATGAAAAAAGATATCATGACTTTAAGAAAGCAAGCTGAAAAACTTGAAAAAGAGTATGATAAAAAATTCGCTAAAAAAGAAGATAAAAAAGAAGAGAAGTAATGGAAAACTTTGATTTGAAAAAATTCTTAGTAGAAAATAAATTAACTACTAATTCAAAAATGTTAAAGGAAGAGCCTGAATACGGGGAATCTCAGGAAGTAGTATACGAAGATGATACTGAAAGAATACTCCTTGTATATGAGCCGACAGAAGATGGGACTTCTTACAATCCAGAAACAGGAATGGAAGGAGGAGATATGCCTTGGTATACCGTAAGTGATGCTCATGGAGAGGATTGGGAAGTACTTAATTCATATTTTGAAAAACCTACTTACGAGGAAGTTTCACAAGATGTAAAAGATTTTCTGGATTCTTTAGACAAAGAATTTGATGAAAAAGGATTCAACACAGACTTGTTTGGAAATATAAGAAAAATAAACCCTCTACAGGCAAACACATCTACATTTTCAGCAAATGAAAGTAAGAAATAATTCTAAAACAGTAGATAAGCCCACCCCATAGAGGTGGGTTTTTTTATTGCCCTATATTTATTATATATAATTATATAATATGTCACAACAAGATATAAAGCAAATAATTGCACAAGAATATCTAAAATGTTCTAAAGACCCGGCTTACTTCATGAAGAAGTATTGCTATATTCAACATCCAACAAGAGGTAGAATTTTATTTAACCTCTATCCATTCCAAGAAGGAGTTCTTCACTTATTCAGAGATAGTCAAAACATCATCACATTAAAGTCCAGACAGCTAGGTATTTCTACCCTAGCATCAGGATACTCTCTATGGTTGATGCTTTTCCATAAAGATAAAAACGTACTTGCACTTGCAACTACTCAAGCTACAGCTCGTAACCTAGTATCTAAAACGATTTTCATGTATGAGAATCTACCAAAATGGTTACAACTACCTTTTACGGAAAAAAATAAGTTATCTTTAAGACTTAAAAACGGTTCAAGAATTACAGCTAAATCTTCTAATTCAGATGCAGCTCGTTCGGAAGCGGTATCGTTACTGTTAATAGATGAGGCAGCTTTCATTGACAATATCGAAGAAACATTTACTGCAGCACAACAAACACTTGCAACAGGAGGTCAGTGTATGGCACTTTCCACTCCGAACGGGGTAGGTAACTGGTTTCATAAAACATGGGAAAAAGCTGAAGGAGGAGAAAACTCTTTCGTACCAGTAAGACTTCCTTGGACAGTTCACCCTGAAAGAGATCAATCCTGGAGAGATAAACAAGATGCAGATTTAGGACCTAGAATGGCAGCTCAGGAATGTGACTGTGACTTCCTAGCATCAGGGGATACAGTATTTGAACCTGAGATTATGTCTTTCTACGAAGAAACATATATAGTAGATCCAGTAGAAAGAAGGGGTGTAGATGGAAACCTATGGGTTTGGGAATCTCCCGACTATCAAAAGTCTTACATGGTTGTTGCCGACGTCGCTAGAGGGGATTCAACTGACTACTCTACCTTCCATGTATTTGATATAGAGAATGCTGTACAAGTTGCAGAATATAAAGGAAAGCTTTCACCAAAAGACTTTGGAAATGTACTAGTAGGAATAGCCTCAGAGTATAATGATGCACTACTAGTTGTAGAGAATGCTAATATTGGATGGGCTACAATTGAACAGATATTAGAAAGGGAATATAAAAACTTATACTATTCTTCAAGATCTGAAACAGAAACAGTAGAGTCTTATATGGCTAAGTTTGAAAGAGATAAATTAGTACCAGGATTTACTATGTCTCTACGTACCAGACCACTTGTAATTGCTAAGATGACAGAATATATACGAGAGAAGTCTGTCATTGTTAAATCCAAGAGATTGTTGGCTGAGATGCGGGTATTTATCTGGAAAAACGGAAAAGCTCAAGCACAGTCTGGATATAATGATGACCTTGTAATGGCCTTTGCAACAGCCTTATATGTAAGAGATACAGCTGTAAGGTTAAGACAACAAGGTATGGATTTAGCAAGAGCAACTCTCTCCTCTTTCACAAACCTAAATCAAAGAAATACTGCAGTTTATAATGTTGGCTCTATGCAGAATAATCCGTATCTTATGAAGACCGTTAATGGTGACGAGGATCTTTCCTGGCTAATAGGATAAGGTTACTATTTATAAATAAAACATTTTTAAAATGGCAGAAACAAATTTATTCTCTTCCTTAAAAAGATTATTTGCAACAGATGTTGTAATACGAAACATAGGAGGAAATGAGTTAAGGATAGCTGACGTAAATCAGATACAGACAACCGGTAAGTATCAAACAAACGCTCTATTAGATAGATTTTCTAGATTATATATTTACAATAATAAGAATATATTTAATCCAAACCTTAACTACCAGACCCTTAGAATACAGCTATACTCAGATTATGAAGCAATGGATACAGATCCACTTATTGCTTCTACCTTAGATATTTTAGCAGACGAATCTACCCTAAAGAATGATATGGGAGAGGTTCTTTCTATTAAATCTTCAGATGAAAATATTCAAAGAGTTCTTTACAACCTATATTACGATGTATTAAATATCGAATTCAATCTATGGTCTTGGATTAGAAATATGTGTAAATACGGGGACTTCTTCTTAAAACTAGAAATCTCAGAAGAATTTGGAGTTTATAATGTAATTCCCTACACAGTTTATAATATGGTACGATATGAAGGAGTAGATCCTGCCAATCCTACCAAAGTCACATTCACAATAGATCCAGATGGACTTGCCTCTTCAGCAGATCCAAACTACATACCACATGCAAATAAATCTATAATTACTTTAGAGAACTATGAAGTAGCTCACTTCCGTTTAATTTCAGATACAAACTACCTACCTTACGGAAGATCTTATATAGAACCAGCTAGAAAGATTTTTAAACAGTTAACTCTAATGGAAGATGCGATGTTAATTCACCGTATCATGAGAGCTCCTGAAAAGAGAACTTTCTACGTTAATGTAGGTTCTATTCCTCCAAATGAAGTTGAGCAGTTCATGCAAAAAACTATCAACAGTATTAAGAAAACTCCGTATGTAGATCCTCAAACAGGAGAATACAACTTAAGATTCAATATGATGAATATGATGGAAGATTTTTACCTTCCAGTAAGAGGGGGTGATGCTTCTACTCGTATTGAGACTACAAAAGGATTGGAATATGATGGAACAAACGATATCGAGTATTTAAGAGATAAGATGTTTGCTGCTTTAAAAATTCCAAAAGCATATTTTGGATTTGAAAAAGACCTTACAGGTAAAGCAACTCTTGCAGCAGAAGATATTCGTTTTGCTAGAACAGTAGAAAGACTTCAAAAAATTGTAGAAAGTGAATTAACAAAAATTGGACTTGTTCACTTATATGCTCAAGGATTTAAAGGAGAATCTCTTACTAACTTCGAAATCAAATTAACAAACCCTTCTGTTATCTATGAACAAGAAAAAGTAGCTTTGTTAAAAGAAAAGATTGACCTAGCTCGTCAAATGCAAGAAACCAAACTATTCTCATCAGATTACATCTACGATAATATCTTCAACTTATCAGAAGACCAATACAATGAGATGAGAGAGCTTGTAAGAGAGGATGCTAAAAGAGGATTTAGAATATCACAAATTGAAAACGAAGGTAATGACCCAGTTGTTTCAGGTCAATCATTTGGAACACCACATGATTTAGCTTCAATGTACGGAGATAGACCAAGAGGAGATGTACCAGCAGGGTATGATGAAAGACAGCCAGAAGGTAGACCTAGAGAGAAATTCTCAATCTTAGGAACTCAAAATGATCCTGCAGGAGGAAGAGACAGATTAGGAGTACATGGAATGAAAGGCGGGTACCCAAGTGATAATGAGAATGTAAAAGAAAATACCTCTAATACTGCTAAAATTGTAATGTCTAGAAATAAAGATATTTTTAACTCCGGCAAAACTCTAATCTTTGAAAAGACTCAAGAACAACACTCAGATCTTCTAAATGAAGAAAATATTAAAGATTTAGATAATTAATACATATTTATAACAAAGATATTATAACTGTGAAAATAAAACATTCAAAATACAAGAATACAGGGCTTATATTTGAACTATTGGTAAAGCAAGTAGCTGCGGATACCTTATCAAGAAAAGAATCCCCGGCAGTGAAAATTATTAGAAAGTTCTATACAGGGAATACTTCACTTGTAAGAGAGTTTAAGTTATATGATTTTATTCTTAAAAATAAAGGAGTAGGGTCTAAAAAAGCAGAAACAATTGTATCTACTATCGTAGAGATTTCTAGAAAATTAGATATCAACTCTCTAAAGAAACAAAAATATGAATTAATTAAAGAGCTGAAAAGTCACTACGACTTGGAAGAGTTCTTTTCTATTAAAGTAGAAAACTACAAACCACTAGCAGCTCTATACTGCCTACTTGAAGCACAAAATACACCAGACTTGGTAGACCCTTCTGTATTTGTAGATAATAAAACTACTCTACTAGAGCATTTAACTCAAAGTAAACAATCTGAAGGAAAAGTAAAAGATGCTTTAATTGAAGAGTATTCTAAATACGATAAGGATTTAAGATTATTGACTTATAAAATCTTACTAGAGAAATTTAACGATCAGTATAAAGATTTACTTCCAGAGCAGAAAAACATACTAAAAGAGTTTATTACTTCAGTTAATTCTACAGCAAAATTAAGATCATTTATAAATGAGGAGTTAACAAGAATAAAAGACAGAATCTCAGAAATGAAAGAAAAAGTAGCTGATGAGATTGTAAAAATTAAATTAGAAGAGGTTTATAAATCTATTTCGCCTTTGAAGAATACTCAAAAAGTAGAAGATAATCATTTAGTAAACCTAATGCAATACTACGAACTAGTAAACGAATTAGGTAAGCTATGAAAAGATCGCAGTTAAAGCAACTAGTACAGGAAGTATTAAGTGAAATGTCTACAACAGGGACAGGAGCTTCTTTCTCACCAGGATCAGGAGAGCAGTACGCTACTCCTTATGCTTTTTCAAAAGGAACAGGTAAAAACCGAGCTACAAAATACTTAGAAAAATTAGGTTACAAAACAGTGAAAAGACCTAAGAGACCTTCTCACACTAAAATGTTTGATTATTTAAATGAAAGAGGAGCAGGACATTATATAACACCAAATGCTTTTTGTTCAGAAGAGGAAATGTACGATTCAGATCCAGTTAAGTACATGGAACAGATAGGAATGGAAGTAGTAGGTAAACCAGAACATCTTTCAACTAAAAAATTAGAAACTTATTCTACTAAAAAAAATAAATAAATGAGAACTTTACAAGAAAAATATAATGCTATTCAGGAAGGAGCTTTTTCAAAAGATCAATTCCTAAGAGATGCTAGAATGCAACACCCTACCTTAGTTACTCAGTACAACGGGTATGATGATGCAGTTCAAATCCTTAAAAACAGAGGAATGATCTCAGAGGTTAAAATTGATGAAGCAAGACTTACTAAAAACAGTTTAACTGATTACAGATATAAGCCAACTAATGATATGGACAAGTATCCATATGAACAAATCCTTAGAGGTTTAAGAGTTGAATTGGAAGGTATGGATGTTTACGGAACTCCAACAGCAGAAGAATATAAAAAAGCATTAGGAAAAGTTCTTAAGAATTTAGAAAAAGATGAAATCTTCTATACAAATCAAATTGCAGGAGTTAATCCTAAAGTAGATCTTCACGATAAAATGGTAGATGCTACAGCAAAAAACACTGTAGATACGTTCAATGGAATGAAGAAAGCTACTTTAAAAGAAGGAATTAAAAACCTTATTAAAAAAGCTTTAATGGAGAATGAAGAGGATGTTTATGAGATGCAAGGACCAAAAGAAGATTCAGAATACAAAAGTGAACTAGACGATTATCTACAAGATAATCAAATCTACGGATATACAGACAGGATTCACAATATTATGACAGGTCCAGATGAAGCTGATGCATTAGAGAGATTAGAAGATTACTTAAAAGAAGAAGGAATCTACGGATACACTAGAGCAATCGAAAGCATCTATGCGGACTATCCATATGATCAACATTGGATGAATCAACCAGATGAGGATGAAGAAGAAGATGATATCCCACATCCATTTGGATATGAAGAAGCTACTGATGAAGAGAGCTTTGAAGACTTATTCGAAGAAACAGATACAGAAGCAGATAAAAACATGGTCCGTAAATTAATGGCTATGTACGAAACTGAACCTTCTAAATTTGAAAGAGTACACAAACAAGCAAAAGTACAAGCAGATACAACAAAAGATATTAAAGCTAAACATCTAGTATCTTTATTTGATAGAGCAAAAGCAGGTGCTTTACAGAGTCTAGCTAACCAAGATAGATTTGAAGCTGATAGAGAAGGAATAAATGAAGAATCTGATGAAGATAAGTTAGCAAGGTATAAAAACTATACCTACATGTTAGACGGTGAAGTAGTTTCTCCGGAAATAGGATGGTACAATAACTACTTAGGAGCAGAATTAAACGGAAAATTTCTTAAACTAGGTATTCCCGGTGAAGATGGTATAGTACAGCTGAGATCTCCTCAAGGAAAAACAGGTACATATACAGAGAATATCTTTGAATCAATATCACTAAAAGACCTACTATAATCATGAACAACCTATTAGTAAATATTACTCCTTTCAAAGGAATGCTTACCGAATCAAAAACTAAACCAGGTGTTTTTGAAGTAACAGGTATTATGCAAAGGGCAGGAGCTAAGAATCAAAACGGAAGAATCTATAAAAGAGAAATTCTAGACGAGCAAGTAAAACAGTATATAGAGAATTTTGTTAAGGTAGGAAATGCTTACGGAGAATTAGACCATCCAGAATCAGCAATTGTATCTCTTAAAAATGCATCACACGTTGTAAAAGACTTATGGTGGGATGGAGATGATCTTTGCGGAAGAGTTGAACTACTAAACACACCTTCAGGAAATATCGTTAAAGAAATTTTAAAAGGAGGTCATACAATTGGTATTTCTTCTAGAGGAACAGGATCAGTACAACAAACAAATGAAGGAACTTTAATGGTTCAACCAGACTTTGAATTAGTATGCTGGGATTTTGTTTCTAATCCATCTACTCAAGGAGCATTTATGAATCCAATTTCATTGAATGAAGGAAAAGTACAAGTAGGAAAATACGATAGATTAGATTCTATTATTAACAATATATTAAGAGCATAATGGAAAACAATTTTGACATACATAAATGGCAGGCTAAATTCTTAAAAGAAGGGACTGTTAATGAAGCAATCTCAGTAGAGAGTACAGCTATCAAAGTAAAAGCAGATCTAGAAACTGCACTAGCTAGAATAGAGCATTTTAAAAAAGCAAATCTAATAGCTTCTAACGAAAATCCATTTAACGATGTGGAAGTAGATATAGAAGAGGCTTTATTAACATTAGGTCATATCGGCTAACAGTAATACACCCGTCCTAAAAAGGCGGGTTTTTTTATGTTTTGAAAAATACGGTGTATTTATATATGAATATATCGTCATATATACGATATCAACTACACGTAAAATTACTATTACGCTTCAAACTACTACAATAAGCGTACGACAAAACCACAAAAGAAATGTCAAACAAAGATTTATTAAAGCAAGCTATTGCTGAAGCTAAAACTATTCGTGAAGCTGCAATTGCCAATGCTAAAGAAGCTTTAGAAGAATCATTGACACCTCATTTAAAAGACATGTTAGCTGCAAAACTTCAAGAAATGGAAGAAGCAGACGATATGGATGAAATCGTAAATGAAGAAGATTTGATTAACAATCCTGGAGGAGAAACTGCACATGGAAACGTAGCAGAAGCTGAAGAGGAAGAAGCTGAAGAAGCAGAAGGTGAAGAAGCTGAAGAAGAAGGAGAAGCAGAAGGTGAAGAAGCTGAAGAAGAAGACCTAGACATCGAAGATATGTCTGTGGAAGACCTAAAAGAACTTATTCGTGACATCGTAGCTCAAGAAGTTGGACATGATGAATCAGAAGAAGGAATGGAAGGTGAAGAAGACTTAACAGGTACACCAGAAGGTGAAATCGGAGCTGATGATATGGAAGGAATGGATGGAGAAGAAGAAATCGACATCAATGAACTTTTATCAGAATTAGCAGAGATGGAAGACGAAGGTGAAACTTTAGAAGAAGGATTTGAAGAATGGTTAGACAGTGTTTCTGCTAAACTAGACAAATTCGGGAAAAGCAATCCAGCTATCCAAGCTATTGAAAAAGCAGTTTCTGCAGCTCAAGAAAAAGCTAAAAAAGCAGGATTAACAGGTACAGGTATGACAAAAGGTCATAAAGTATTTGAAGGAGAAACTGAAAATCTAGAAGAAGGATTTGAAGAATGGTTAGATAGCGTTTCTGCTAAGTTAGATAAATTTGGTAAAAACAATCCAGCTATCCAAAACATTGAAAAAGCCGTAGCATCTGCACAAGCAGCAGCTAAAAAAGCAGGATTAACAGGACACGGAATGACTAAAGGTCATAGAATTTCTGAAGAAGAATCTACAGAGTTAGAAGAAGCTTTAGCAACAGTAGCAGAGTTAAGAACTCAATTACAAGAAGTTAACTTATTAAATGCAAAATTACTTTATGTAAATAAAGTTTTCAAAGCAAATAATTTAACTGAAGGTCAAAAAGTAAACGTTGTAGCTGCATTTGACAAAGCAGAAACAGTAAAAGAAGTTAAATTAGTTTACGAAACAGTTTCTAAGAATGTAGTTGCAAAACCAGCAACAATTAAAGAGCATAAATCATTTGCTTCTAAAGCAGCTGGAACTGCACAAACAGCAGGTAAAAAAGAGATTATCTCTGAAGTATCTGAACAAGTAGCTAGATGGCAAAAGTTAGCAGGAATTAAATAAAAAACAATTAAATTCAATTAACACAAGAAATGGAATTAAATCAATTATTAGAAGGCGCAAATAACTATAAGACTTTACAAGCAGATGCTGCTCGTTTAGCAGGTAAATGGAGCCAATCAGGTTTATTAGAAGGTATTTCTAATGAAATCGAGAAAAACAACATGGCTATGATTCTTGAGAATCAAGCAAAACAATTAGTATCTGAAGCTTCAACTACAGGTACAGGAGCATCATTCTCAGCAGGTCAAGGTGAGCAATGGGCAGGAGTAGCTTTACCATTAGTACGTAAAGTATTCGCTCAAATCGCTGCTAAAGACTTCGTTTCTGTTCAACCAATGAACTTACCTTCAGGTCTAGTATTCTATTTAGATTTCAAATACGGTACAAACACTGTAGGATTTACTAACGGAAGTAACATGTACGGAAACGTATCTACTGCAGGAGATAAAATGGCAGTAGATGAAGAAGTATCAGGAGGTTTATACGGTGCAGGTAGATTTGGTTATTCAATCAACTCAGCTTCACAAGCAAACGCTGCTAATACTTTAAACTTAGCTGCTACATCAGCTTCTTTAGGATATAGAGCAGACCTAGATCCAGCAAACTTCAGAATTATTTCTGTACCAACAGCTTCATTAACTACTCCAGACTTAGAAGGTGTTAGAGCATTTAGATTATTATCAGGATCTACAGCAACAGATATTACTTCTAACCCAGAGTTAACAGCTGTTTCTGCATCTGCAGGAGGAGTTTATATTAACTTCGTATCTCAATTAGCTACAGCAGGTGGTGCATTAGGAGCAAATACAGGAGCTGTTGCAGTTAACACAGTATTGTTCCAAAAACAACCAGCTGATAACTCAAGAGGTGACTTTGAAGATACTACAGGTACTTTAAAAATCCCAGAAATCAACGTATCATTAGCTTCTGAAGCAATTGTTGCTAAAACAAGAAAATTAAAAGCTCAATGGACTCCAGAGTTCGCTCAAGACTTAAATGCTTACCATTCAATTGATGCTGAAGCAGAATTAACATCGTTATTATCTGAATACATCTCTATGGAGATCGATTTAGAGTTATTAGATATGTTAATCCAAGATGCAGTAACAACTGAAAAATGGTCAGCTGAAAACAACAAAATTTGGGATGCAACAGCAGGAGCTTGGTCAACTACAACTTCTGATTTCTACAACACTCAAGGTCAATGGTTCCAAACTTTAGGTACTAAAGTACAAAAAGTTTCTAACAAAATTCACCAAAAAACTTTAAGAGGTGGTGCTAACTTCTTAGTAGTATCTCCAACTGTAGCTACAATCTTAGAATCAATTCCAGGATATGCTGCTGATACAAACGGTGACAAAATGGACTTTGCAATGGGTGTTCAAAAAGTTGGACAATTAAACTCAAGATTCAGAGTTTACAAAAACCCTTACATGACTGAGAACGTAATCTTAATGGGTTACAGAGGATCTCAATTCTTAGAAACTGGAGCAGTTTATGCACCTTACGTGCCATTAATCATGACTCCTCTAATCTACGATCCAAATACCTTCACTCCAAGAAAAGGTATCATGACTCGTTATGCTAAGAAAATGATTAGACCAGAATTCT
>ERZ650308.137-NODE-137-length-40578-cov-8.646028_pt1 | contig 40578 bp, 33 predicted proteins | sample MGYA00376244_ERZ650308 | MGnify/ENA primary metagenome ERZ650308 (study PRJEB26733, sample SAMN07839295) | wastewater metagenome | biome: small river; feature: stream; material: water | place: USA: North Carolina | collected 2016-04-26 ... | reverse complement strand
CTAGTCCTGCGCTATAAGCTTCTTCAATACGTCTTTATAATTGAACTTGAGCTCTTTAGCAGAAGCGCCTAAAGCTGTTTTCACGTAAAATATGCTTAATCTACTAAGTTAGAGTGGATGAATTAAAGGACCCCTATGTACAAACACCCATTACTCAATCGTGACAAAATGACTCCAAGGGAAGCCTTAGATATTTTGGTTGAGGGGAATCAACGTTTTACAAGTCGCCTAACGGCTGACCGTGATTTGCAGAATTTGGTGTTACTCACTAAAGATAAACAACATCCGTTTGCTTCTGTGTTGAGCTGTAGCGATTCTCGTGCGCCAGTTGAGATGTTGTTTGATCAGGCTTTGGGTGATATTTTTAGTGTGCGTTTGGCGGGCAATATTGCTTCTAATTATGCGATTGCAAGTTTAGAGTTTGGTACTAAATATCTTAAGAGTAAGTTGATTGTGGTGCTAGGACACAGCAGTTGTGGTGCAGTGAAGGCTGCTTGTGACAACTTTGAAGACGGCCATATCAGTCAGTTGTTAGAGTTGATTAAACCTGCAGTGACGCAAGAATCGACTGTGAAGCAAACTCGCGATTCAAGTAATGATGATTTTGCATATCATTTTTCAAGTCAAGCATATGAATATCTGGCTCAAAATATAATTAAATTAATCTTCATACATATATACAGAATTTAACTGAAGAATCGAATTGATAAAAAATCCCGTTGATAGCGCATAATGTCATGCATGAATTTTTCTATCACCCGCGAACACAGTTCGCTATAGCATCTCTGTGAGCTCTGCGCTCTTCGGCAAACTTTAGTTCGCGAGAGGTAAAAAATATTTAAAAACCGATTCTTGAACTTTTTTCGGTATATCTCCCTGTTAGTTGTTTATTATTATAGAATAGCAGAGCTGACAGAAAACACAACTTGCTAAGATTTCGGATTTAATCTATTTGATAAGTATGTCAATCACTGTTTTTTCAATGGCCTTTACCCTGTTTTTGCTGATGGATCCGGTTGGCAATATTCCCATCTATTTAGCAATTTTGAAAGAATTACCTAGTGAGCGGAGATTTTGGATTATTTTTCGAGAAAAAATTATAGCTCTAATCATTATTATATTTTTTGCTATTTTTGGAGACGCATTTTTGAAAGCGTTGAGCATATCTCACGAGGCGATCTTTATTTCTGGGGGGATTGTTTTGTTTATTATGGCCTTAAAGTTGCTTTTTCCGGAAAACGGAACATTAATTGAGAGTTTATCTATTGAAGGTGAACCACTTGTATTCCCTCTTGCCGTCCCTTTAGTCGCCGGCCCTTCCGTTTTAGCAGCGGTTATGATATACTCCCATCAACTAGAAAATCGAGGCATTCTTTTTAGTGCGATTGGGATAGCCTGGGTTGCATCAACTCTGATTCTTTTGGGCTCTACGCTGCTACAAAAATGTCTTGGCACTCGAGGCATTAATGCACTCGAGCGCTTGATGGGTCTTGTTTTGGTGCTAATTGCAATCAATATGTTCTTGCAAGGAGTGATGATATTTCAAACAGCCCCTCACACAGCTCTATCGGAAAAAATATCGTCCTAACCGTTGCCTACGAAGGAACTAACTACTTTGGGTTTCAAAAGACTAAAGAGGGACCCAGCATTGAAGCAAGTTTAGAGCAGGCCCTACAAACAGCTCTTCAACACGAGATTAACCTTATTTGCGCTTCTAGAACAGATAGAGGAGTTCACGCTGAGGGACAAATTGTTAGCTTTATCCTGCAAAAAGAGATAGAATTAGAAAAACTCCAATACATTATTAATTCCCTCTTGCCTAAAGAGATACGAATTCTTAACGCCTCAGTTGCCTCCAACACCTTTCATCCTACTATCGATGCTCTAAAAAAAGAGTACCACTATTTTGTTGAAACAAGCCCCATTCAAAGCCCCTTTAATAGATTTACAACTTGGCACTACCCGCACCCACTCGATAAAATGGCCATGCTGGAAGCGACTCAATGTTTTATCGGCGAAAAAAATTTCAGCGCTTTTAAAAATAGTGGAAGCGATCAAGGGGAGTCTACGATTCGGACAATTAAAGAGATTTCTATTACGGGGGAAAAAATTTTCGATTTTTCTCTTATCGGAAACAGTTTTTTGTATAAAATGGTTAGGAACATTGTTGGAACACTTGTATATATTGGTCAGGGAAAAATAAAACTATCCGAGTTAGAATCGATTATAGCGAGTGGCAAAAGAGAAAACGCCGGCATTTGCGCCCCTGCGCATGGCCTTCACCTTAAGAGAGTGTATTATGATTTCAAGAAATGACCCCTGCTGGTGTGGAAGTGGAGAAAAATGGAAAAAATGCCACTACCCCAAAGAGAGCGCACAAGCGTCGAATGTAAATCTAGCTTTACAATACAAAAAGCAATACGGCATCTTAATCAAAACTCCTGAACAAATTGAAGGGATTCGAAATGCCTCAAAACTTGCAGCTTCGATTTTACGCGAGGCTTGCAACATTGCAAAAGAGGGTGTTACAACGAATCAAATTAATGATCTAGTAGTTAAACTCCATAAAGAGGCAGGTGCAATACCTGCCCCTCTAGGTTACGGCCATCCCCCCTTTCCAAAAGCGACCTGCACCTCACTCAATGAAGTGATCTGTCATGGCATTCCAAACGACTCTCCTCTAAAAGCGGGAGATTTTCTTAACATCGATGTCACTGCAATTTTAAAGGGTTACTACGGAGACTGTAGCGCTATGGTAGCCATTGGTAAAATTGAACCTGAAAAGCAGCGGGTAATGGAGACCTCCTATGAGTGCCTCATGCGCTCTATTGCTATTCTCAAACCCGGCGTTTTTATCTATGAAATTGGCGATATTATCGAAGCGTATGCAGCCTCTCAAAACTGCTCAGTCGTAGATCAATTTGTAGGCCACGGCGTTGGTGTAAAATTCCACGAAGCCCCTCAAATCCCCCACCATGCAAACTCAATAAACATACCGCTTGCCCCCGGCATGACCTTTACGATTGAGCCTATGATCAATGCTGGTACGCGCAAAGCGATCATTGACCCGATAGATAAGTGGACCGCCCGCACCGCAGATGGACGCCCTAGCGCCCAGTGGGAACATACAATCCTTATAACAGAATCAGGTCACGAAATTTTAACCCTCTAATCACAATTTTTTGGCTAAATCTTTTAACGAGATAGGCTGCTTAGCACTCCGTTTTACCTGGAGCGACTCATTAATAGTTTGACGGTGCTTAAGCGCCTCTTGTTGAGAGCCAAGCATCTCCTCTGCTCTCCTTGTCTCCCTATGAGAAAGGGCAATGAGTACACGAAGCGATTCTATCTCTTTTTTTCGAGCTTCAATCACCTTTTCTAATTTATCAATCTCACAATCAACAACTTCTTTATCACTTGTTATCTTTTCATGTAAGGTCTCAAATCGAGATTTCCACAATTCAACATCCCTCTCAAGCTCCTTTTTTTGAAACTCTCTCCCTTCGAAAACACTCCGTGCCTGACTTGAAATTTCATAACTTAAAAACAGAGAGATCAAAATTGTCCCCAGATAACCCAGATTCCATAAATCGCCTAGGCCTAAATAAATAACCGTTCCTAGCCACCCTAACAAGCCTAACACAAAAAGGTTCGTCCTCCCGGTTACTACATATAAGACCTGTAAAGCGAGAGCAAATGCAACCGGACAAACAGAAGAGCCATGCATTTTTGCCAATACCGAAGAGACCCCTAAAAATAGGAGGGGAACCGCAAGCCACCCGATCCACTTTGTCTCTCCAGGGGGACATATTTTTTCTTGAGCTCTATACCAAATGTTCATAATTTTAAGTATATACTGCTTTTATTTCAAAAATCAAGATTCATTTGGAAGCGGTATATATTGACATTTAGAACTATTTATCCTAGTTGTAAGGAACCAAGGAGATGATATGACAGATTCTGTAGACCCAAGCAAAGGAGCAGGCTCTTATCCACAAGGAGCTTATACCGATTCCTCTGAATTAGCAAAAAAACTTAGAACTCGGGCTACCTCGCCAAAGAGATTTGACTCCTCCGTGATTGGAATGGAAAATCCTACAGCGAAAAAAACAATTGTTGTTGCTTCCCTGCACTTTAGAGGAAAGTCTCCCGTATAATCTAGGAAAATCTTAAGGAGAAAAAAGCTCCAATATTCTACTTACCAAAAGGTATCCCTTTTCAAACTGGTCTAGGCCAAAACTTTCGTTTGGAGCATGAATATTATCGCAATCAAGCCCCGTTCCAATGAGGATAACTTCGGCTCCTGAAGCATCTGAAAGTGCCTTTGTGATGGGAATTGATCCCCCTGCATAAATAAAACTACACTGACCAAAAACATCCTTGTAAGCCTGCTCTGCCCTTTGAGTCGACTTTGCTAAGGGATTACTCCAAACAGCTGGCCCTCCCCCATGCTTTGTAAATATGACTTCAAGCTCTTTGTCCATCCGCTCTTTAATGAAATGACAAACCTGTTGGTAAATTTTTTCCGGATCTTGATCGGGAACCAGTCTGCAAGATAGTTTTGCAGAGGCAACTGCGGGTAGAACTGTTTTAAAACCCTCTCCTGAATAGCCCCCGGAAATCCCATTAATTTCAAAAACAGGCTGTAAAAAACTCACTTCAGTTGGATTATATCCCTCGACTTTGTGGAAAGCCCTCATTCCCACCTCTTTTTTATGGAGAGCCGGCTCAAAACTGAGATCAACTTTTGCTTTTTCGGCAGAAGTCAGCTCTTTCACATCGTCATAAAATCCGGGAATTGCAACAAACCCTCTTTTATCAAAAACTTGTGTAAGAACCTCACTAAGAGCTCTAATAGGATTGAGAGCAATACCACCATAATGTCCTGAATGTAAATCTGTATCCGAATTTCTGCACTGAACCTCCATAGTCATAATCCCTCTGCATCCAAGGGTGAGGGCCGGCTTATCCCAGGAACCCATTCCTAGATCTACTACAAATAGATAGTCTGCTTTTGCCTCTTCTTTATGGTTCTGTAAAACTTCGAGAAGGGTCTCGCTCCCCATCTCCTCCTCTCCTTCAATCACAATCTTGATTGTAAAAGGGAGCTCTTTATGCAAATCCATGAAAGCTTCCAGGGCACACAAGGTATAAAAATTTTGGCCTTTATTATCTTCAGCTCCCCTTGCATAGATTCTTCCATTTCGTATTTCAGGCTCAAAGGGACCACTTTTCCATAAATTTAGAGGTTCCGGCGGCTGAACGTCATAATGGCCATAAAAAAGAAGTGTAGGCGTTTCACTCCCCCCTTTTTTTTCTCCAAAAATAGTAGGATGCCCTTTTCCCTTCCATTGGGTTGTTGAAAATCCCAGATTTTTAAGGTAGCGTTCGACCCAATTCGCACACTCTTGGGTCTCATTTTTATATTGTTTTTGAGCACTTACACTAGGGAATTTTAAATAGGAAATATAGTCTTGTAGGATTCGATCGTAATGTTTTTCAAACCAAGCTTTATAGCGTTCCATTTTTTTCTCCTTCTAGAATACCTTGCGCGCTCTTAATTAAATAGGCTGCAAGCCATTTTTTTCCATCATAACTCATTTCAACATTGATCACCCCATCTTCATCAGACTCAGTGCACGTGATCAAGACGTAGCATATTGTCTTACCTTTTCTTCGTCTATTTAAAATTGTTTTGACCTCTTTTTTAGAGGGTCTACCATCAGAAAAAAGACCCTCTAAAATTTTTCCCATTTTTCATTCCTTTATACTATTTTTTTTTAAATCGGCTCTACACTATACTGCAGAGGGGATTTTAGGCAAATGATTGTCTTCATTGAGGGCATTAAAATCGAAATTGTGTTATTCTAAAAACTCAAAACCGAGAGGCTGAAGATGTTTAAAAGAATTTTTTTGTTTTTTGCTCTAAATGCTCTTATTGTTTTAACAATCTCTTTTATCCTTCAAATTTTTCATGTGGGACCTTACCTCACAAAGCAGGGAATTGACTACAAAATGCTTCTTGCTTTTTGCCTTATTTGGGGGATGGTTGGATCTTTAATTTCGCTCCTTCTTTCGAGAATAATGGCAAAATGGCTCCTAGGAGTCCGCCTCATTAATCCTTATACAAATAATCCTGAAGAAAAAATGATTTATGATATGGTTGCTCGCCTTGCCCAAAAGGCAAGACTTGCAGACATTCCCGAAGTAGGTATTTTTTCATCTCCTGAGCCAAATGCGTTTGCAACGGGGCCCACGCAAAGGAGATCTCTTGTTGCAGTATCTACAGGGCTTATTCAAACTCTATCCAAAGAAGAAATCGAAGCGGTGATCGGCCATGAAATTACTCATATCGCAAATGGCGACATGGTCACAATGACACTCCTTCAAGGTGTCATCAACGCTTTTGTTATGTTTCTGGCCAGAGTTCTTGCGTTTGCCCTCTCTAACGCCCTATCAAAAAGCAGAGATAGCAAGAATTCAAATTCGTATATGACCTTCTCGCTCTTTACCTTTCTGTTTGAAATTATTTTTATGCTTCTTGGAGCCATGATCATCGCATTCTTCTCACGCATTCGTGAATATAAAGCTGATAAAGGGTCAGCAGAACTTCTTGGCAAAGGCCCTATGATTGCAGCTTTAAGAAGACTCCAAGCCCTTCAAGGGATCAGCGACTCAGACCTAAAAACTCAATCTGTAGAAGCTCTCATGATCACCTCATCCAAGAAAAAAAGGTTTCTCCACCTCTTTGCTACTCACCCACCTCTGGAAGACCGGATTGAAAGACTTTCTGCTCTCAAATTTTAGACGATAAGACGGCGGCGCAAAGCAGAGACATCAAGGTTTCGGATATAATCAACCATATTGGTGTGCCACCAGTGCAATCCCCGTTTTTTCATCTCAAGGATCGCCCTCTCTTTATCCCAATTTTGAACAATAATTCGGTAGATTGCACAAACTGCACCAGTCCTGTCAGCACCATGAAAGCAATGGACAAATGCAGGCCGATAGTCAGGATTCAAAATAATTTTTAATACATCGATCATAATGTGATCTTTTGGAGCAAAGGGGGAAAAGGGGATATGAACTATGCGGACTTTATCTTGAACGTATTCTTTAACTGCTTGCCTAGAAAACTTACCCAGACGTAGATTTATAATGGTCTTGATTCCATTTTTTGTAAGCTGCTTTAGACCGCTTGAAGAGGGTTGCCCCCCTCTGTGTAGAGCGGAATCTTCTACAATAAAATAATTAGGAAGTCTATCCCCTAAAATTTTTTGTTTAACATGGAACCAAAAAACTTCTACTCCACCGCAACAGAACGCAAAGGTATAAAAAAAGAAACTTTTTATTAAGTGACAGAACCACATATAGATAAATATTACATTACCCTGAAATTGTTAGAAACAAAATCTACTTCAGAACACTGAAAATTTTAGAAAGTCTATTCTTAGTAAACAATCTTCTTGAAATTTCAGAAAGCTTAACCGCCTTACAGCCAACACTCTCTACCGATATCCCTGAAGCTAGATTAGCAAGCTTAATTGTATGGTCAAAAGGGACCCCATTTGCTATCCCCATTGCGATCATTGCTAGAGCTGTGTCGCCTGCCCCTGTAACATCAATTACACTCTTTTTAGTAACTGAAAAATTTTCCCCCTTTTGCTCTTCTTTAGAAAAAAGGGTCATTCCTTGATCTGAGCGGGTAATTAATAGATATTCTGCATCTACTTTCCTGAATATTTTTTTCGCGACCTCCTCTAGCGGAGCTGTGCTGTCGCAATCGGCAGCTAAATAAGCCTCATTATTATTTGGTTTGATCAAGTAAGCGCCCTTATATTTAGAAAAATCTTTCCCTTTTGGATCGACAATGACCTTGACCCCAAGCCTTTTCCCTTCAGATAACACGGCCTCAAGAAGATTTTCAGAAAGAAATCCTTTTCCATAATCTGAAATACAAACAATATCAAATTTGGTCATATAGGTTTTTACATAAGCAAGCGCATCGGCTTCGACTCTCTCTGTAACTTTTTCAATCGTTTCATAATCTGCTCGTATCAGTTGTTGACCCTCTGCGATAAATCGATTCTTCAGTGGGGTACTAAACCCCTCTTCCCTAAAAAGACCATTAACCTCTACCCCTTCTTCTAAAAGAAGTTTTATCAAATTTTTCCCGATTTGATCACTACCCACTCTACCAATCAAACTCACTTCTGCCCCAAGGGCCCTTAAATTTAAAGCGACATTTCCTGCACCCCCAGGGAGTTGACTCACTTCCGAGACATGCAATACGGGAATAGGAGCCTCGGGTGAAATTCTATTTACCTTCCCTTTGGTATAGACATCCAATAAAAAATCCCCTATGACTAAAGCTTTCACTGGCCTAAGATTACGTAGTGACTCAGAAAGTGTTAACACCCTTCTCCTCGTAATAAATAGTTTTGAACATAATCCTCCACTCCCTCCTCTAACGACGTCAGGGATACTCTCATCACAGAACTCAATTTTCGCATATCGGCGCAGGTAAAATTTTGATAACTTTTCTGCAAATCGGAGGGCATTGGAATGTATTCAATATTGGGGGTCAAATCCATCGATTGAAAAACCGCCTTTGCCATATCATTAAAACTTCTAGGCTCCCCCGTTCCGACATTATAGATTCCCCCTACTTCGTTAAAAAGAAATCCACAGGTGATTTTAGCTACATCTTTTACATAAATAAAGTCTCTTAGTTGAGCTCCATCTTTAAAATTTTCAGAATTAGACTGAAATAATTTCACCTTACCCTCATTTTGGATCTGGTGAAACATATGGTAGCACATCGAGGCCATTCGCCCTTTATGCCCCTCATACGGTCCATATACATTAAAAAATTTCAACCCCACTACATCGTCAAGATACCCATTAGAAACCATCCATTGATCAACCATCTGCTTAGACTGGCCATATAAATTAAGAGGCTTTAATACATCCAGCTGGTCTATATCATCAGAAAACCCATTTGAACCATCTCCATAAGTAGCAGCTGAAGATGCATATATAAATCTTGCGCCTACACCTAGAGCATAATTTGCAAGATCGAGTGTGTAGCGATAATTTAAGTCGTAATACTCATCACCATCTATTCCCGTTGTTGCCGAATTGGCCCCCATATGAATAATTGCTCTAACTTCCTCTTCTTGTTCGTCTAACCAATCAAAAAGTTCAAACCTCGAAACAAACTCTCCATACTTTTTTTGTCTAAGATTCTTCCATTTAGTGCTTTTTTTAAAGTCATCAACGACAATAATATCGCGCTCGAAACCCAATCTATTTAATTCCATAAGAATATGGGTGCCTATCAGGCCGCACCCACCTGTAACAATAATCATAGACTGAATCCCTTTTTATACAATTTGTATAAATTTACCCATTTTAGGCTGCACTATTTCAACAAGATCTTTCGCTTCCATAATAATAGATTCGGTCATAAGACCGCAATTAAATGCTGACCTCTTTGTATCAAGGATGCTTTGATCAAAATAGGTCTCTATATTGATTAAAATACCAAATGGAGGAATTCCGCCGATGATTAATCCATACCTCTCTTCAATCACTTTTGGATCTTCAAACTCACATTTTTCCCCTACAATTTCAGCAACTTTTTTCATATCAAGCTTAGCGTGGGAGGGAAAATTAAACTGATAGTTCTTTTTACTGTTTTTCCCTTTTACAATAATCGCTTTAATACCCTCTTCAGGTCTAGTTTCTCTCACATTTGCAGAATCTTCAGAGGTAGGGGTGGGCTCATGAACTACGTGTTTAAACGTGCAATTTTTCTGTTTTAAAAGACGCACAATTTCTCCACGAACATTTTCTGCGCCAAAAAATATATGCGCTTTGATTCTGTTACCTGCGATTCGCTTCGGATCCGAAGGAAATAAAGAGGTCTCTCGAATGTTGCGCAGACCCAGCATTGTCATAGTAAGCCTCTCTAATCCCATACCAAAACCTCCGTGAGGGGGCATCCCATGCTTAAAAATCGAAAGATAGTCTTCAAAGTTTTTAGGATCCATCCCCTTTGTCAAAATCCCTTCGACCATAGATTCATAAGTATTCCTTCGCTGACCTCCTGAAGTAATTTCAGTTCCTCGACATAAAAGATCAAAAGTATTGGTAAGGCTTGAATCGTTTTCATTAGGGAATGAATAAAAGGGCCTCTTTGATGTCTTCCAATCGGTAACAAATACAAGCTCAGTACCCACTGTCTCTAGGGCCCAGGCACACAGCTCTCTTTCTGCGTGAGGACTTAAATCAGGCTCATTTCTTTCGTCAATTCCTGTTCTTTGAAAAAAGAGCTCTTGAGCCTCTTTAAACGTTATTCTTGGAAACTTAACATCTTGAGGGGCCTGTATTAAAGGATTTCCCAACAGCTTTAATTCGCTTGCGCACCTACCTTCTAAGTATCTGATTATAAACTTTACGCAACCCTCTTGGACGTCTAAAACCTCATGCCAATGATCAAAAAAACCCATTTCGAATTCAAATTGCTTCCCTTCAGACAAATGCCTTACTGTCTGAGAGGGTTCCGCTCTAAAAAAGGGCATCAACGCAAACACCCTCTCATTCACACCCACCATAATTTGCTTATAAAGCTGACTGCTCTGCGCAAGGGTTGCAGTATATCCAAAATAATCTACATTAAAAAATTCAGCTCCCCCTTCAGAGGAAGCTCCAATAATATTAGGCGCAAAATATTCGACTGCACCTACTTGATCATGCATGAACAACCTAAAAGCATGAACAATTTCAGCCTGAATTTTAAACACTGCCTGCAACGCCCTATTTCGAAGTGCAATCGGCCTATGATCCAGAATGTGCTCAAGGTCTGAGGGGATCTGTGGCTTATAATACTCTACCGGAGGAATTTCATGAATAGGAACAGCTACTACAATTTCAGGATTAATAAGCTCTGCACCCGCCTCTGTCTGCTCTGCACCAGCTACCTTTCCCTTTATTGTTAAAATAGAGCCTGGCTGCAAATCAGAGAGCTTTTTAAACTCCTCTTTATTTTCAATCACTACTTGGATTAAGCCGGTCCGATCTCTTAAAATCAAAAAGTTAAGCTTTCCCATCGGTCTAAAATTATTAAGCCAGCCCTTCACAAGGACCACCTTACCTACATGCTCTTTTAACTCATTTGCCAAAACTCTATGATTCATCTCTCACCTATATACCAATTGTTAAGATCTCTTTGTATCGCCTTTACAGAATAAAATGTTGTCCTTTGCAATCTTGGTTGTATTGCCCCCCCAAAACAAAGAAATGCAGATCCACTCCCTGTCATGCTAACCTTGCTAAACCCTAAATTTAATAAGTCTAGTTTAAATTTTCTCAATTCAGGAATCAACCGGAAAGCTGCCGGCTCCAAATCATTTATCCCCGACTCATCCTCTCCAGGTATGCAGTTATCATAAACCAGGCGAGTATTAAGAGAATAATCTTTGTGCTTTGCAATCCAAAAAGGAAATTCTATATCAACCCTTGCATCTTTTATAATTTCCCCTCGTCCTTCACAATATGCCAAACCTTTCGAAAAAAAAAACGGAACATCACTTCCGATTTCCGCGGCAATAGAGATTAACTCTTTTGTTTTAAGTGGGTTTCCAAACAGTTCATTCATCGTCCATAAAACTGTTGCAGCATTACTACTCCCCCCTCCAAGTCCTGCACCAATAGGGATATTTTTTTGTAGCTTGATGGAGATGGGATCTGAAATGTGGGTTACCCTTCGAAATGCGTCTCTGGCTTTAATTACTAAATTCGAAACATCTGAGGAGAGTGACTTTTCATTAGAGAAAAAGCGATCCTCACTCTCTATCTTAATTTGGAGAAAGTCCCCTAAACTTAAAGCCGTATAAACAGAAGCGACCTCATGGTACCCATCAGGTCGCTTTTTAATCACTTTGAAAAAAAGATTCGCCTTTGCAGGCGAAAATCTCGTTAGCATTAGACTTCTTCTTGCTTTTCTTCTTCTACAGCCTCTTCCACAACCGCTTCAGCAACCTGCACAGCTGCTTTTTTTACGATTTCACGATCTGGCTTAACTAGAAGAGCTACACTTGCTTCTACACCTTCTGGCAATTTTAAATTGACTTGGTAAGAACCAATTTGCTTGATTGCATGAGATAAAGAAATACATTTTTTGTGTATCTCAAAACCACCTTGCGATAAGAGCTCTTTGATGTCTGCTATTGAAACAGAACCGTAGAGATGTCCCTCTGAGTCAACTTTTACAATAGTCTCAAAAGATTTCCCTTCTAATTCTTTTGCAAGTTTTTCTGACTCTTTTCGATCAACCGCAGCTTGAAGTTTTCTCTCCTCTTGCAGCTTCTCTCTCATTTTAATCGTAACTCTAGTTGCTAAAAGCGCCTTTTTTTGAGGCAAAAGAAAATTTCGTGCAAAGCCTGGAGCTACATGAACAAGATCCCCTTTTCTGCCGTAATTAACGACATCATCTAATAACAGTACATGATACTTTGCCATAAACACTCCCTATTAATCATTTCCAACAAATGGCAAAATCGCCATGTATCTTGCGCGCTTAATCGCAGCAGCAAGCTTTCTTTGATGATATGCAGAAACCCCTGTAATCCGGCGAGGTAAAATTTTACCCTTTTCCGTGATAAACATTCTTAAAGTATCTGCATCTTTATAATCGATTTCTTTAACACCCGCAGCTGTGAATGGGCAGGATTTTGGCTTCATTGGTTGCTGTGACGAATTATGTCCGCCTCCGTAGCCTCCGCTGCTGCTTCCGCCGTTAGGCGTGTATGGTCTTCTTGTGTTCATCATATGATTTATCTCTCCACTTCAACAATTTGTTTAAACGAAATCGCATCTTCTTTAGGAACTTCTTCAATTAGAACATTCATAAATCTAAGAAGATCTTCATTTAAGCGATTTTCCCGAATCAATTCATAAATCGACTCTGTAGGATGAGAGAAATAGATTAGGTAAAAATGACCCTCTCCATTTCCTTTAATTCTGTAAGCGAGCTTTCTACGTCCCCAATCAATTGTTTTATGATGAACGCCCCCAAGTGCTTCAATTTGGGAGATAATTTTTCGATGAGCTTGCTCTCTTGCCGCATCACTAAGTGTTGCTCGAACAATATAAAGCCCCTCATACAAGGATGTTTTTGCTTTTTTCATTGTCTATTTCTCCTTAACTTTTTAAGGATGCTGTCGAAGCAATTTCTTTTGCTTTTTCCACATCCCCTTTTATCCAAAGATTAATAACTTCAATTGCTTGGTTTACTACCTTTGGAATATGTGTAAACTCTTCCGCCGTAAATTGTCCTAAAACAAATTCTTCTAAATCACCAATGTAGCTTGCCCCTACTCCAACTTTCAACCTTGGAAATTCTGGAGTTACAAGGTGATCTGTCACACTCTTCACACCATTATGTCCCCCAGGAGATCCCTTCTCCTTAAGTCGAAACTCACCAAAAGAGATATAGACATCATCCGTTACAACCAAAATCGACCCTACTTGAATCTGATACATCTGCCTCGCTCTCTCTACAGAAAGCCCCGAATTGTTCATAAACGTCATCGGGTTTAGCAAATAGACCTCTTTTTGATCTTTCACACCTACTGCTATATCCCCCTTTAAATAAGGGTCTTTCTTCAACTTCAAACCTAAGCCTTTGGAAATTTCGTCTACAATTTTTTGCCCGATATTATGCCGAGTTCCCTCATAAGCATTTCCCGGATTCCCAAGACCTACAATTAAAAGCTTCTCTCTTTCCATTACTTGCTAACTACCACAAGAACTTGGTCTCTTTGAATTGCAACCTTCATGCTAGATGGCAAAGTCAAATCTCTAATTCTTATTGATTGGTTTAATTCTAACTTTGAAACATCTAAAGTAAATGCTCTAGGCATCTCTTTTAATTTTACAGATGTTTTAAGGTTTCTTTTTACAATTTTTAGCTGTCCACCTTGAGTAATCCCTGCACAACCCTCTTCCCCTTTTGAAAGAACAGGAATACTTACAGTAATTTGGTCTTCAAGAGCAACTTCCATCAAATCTAAATGCTCAATTGCATAAGAAACTCTGTGATAGCTAATGTCTTTTACAAGAACTTTTGTCTCTTTACCTTCATACTCAACTGTCAAAAGCTCTGTTGAAAGACAACCTTTTGGCACTTTTCGAAGTATTGCTGTGAATTCAACTCCACTAACAGTAATTGAAACACTCCCTTTTCCCTCACGAAGATAGAGCACGGCTGGAATATTACCGGCTCTTCGAATAGCTCCAAGCTCACTTCCTTTGCTGGATGTACGCTTCTCGAGTTTTAAGTCCATTTTAAACCCTCTTTGTTAATTATTAAAAGATAAGACGTACAGAACACTCTCTATTCAAGAGAGTCACTTAAAAGAACTGTACGAGACAAGAGCAGGTCACTTTAGAGGTTACCTACCATGGTCTTTGCTTATCTCGAATTTTGGGGTGGCAGGATTCGAACCTACGCATGGTGGTACCAAAAACCACTGCCTTACCGCTTGGCGACACCCCAATGTATAAAGTCCAATATATTACTTAAACATCCGATTTTTTGCAATTTTTTTTAATTTTTTCATCTATATTATTGCGAAGAACTCCCCTTCTTTGTACGGTGAAAAAATATGTATATACTTCATGTTGCTTCAGAATTTGCCCCCCTGGCTAAAGTAGGGGGACTTGGGGATGTTGTTCACGGACTTGCAAAAGAGCAAGCCCTCCTCGGTCATCAGGTCGAAGTGATTTTACCTAAGTATGATATCATTGAGCCTAAAAATTTAAAAAATTTTTCATTATCCATGCCTGACCTTTGGTCTTTTGAAGACTCCTCCCGCTTTCACAATGCTGTCTGGTCTGGATTTATGGATCAAATTAAAGTGCATTTAATTGAGCCTCATCATAATAGCTACTATTTTAATCGCGGGAAAATTTATGGAACCCCGGATGATGTGGAAAGATTTCTCTATTTTTGCAGAACAGCCTGCGAATTCCTTCATTTAAAAAAGGAAAAGCCTGACATCATTCACCTCCATGACTGGCCGACAGCAAGCCTCGCCCCCATTATTAAGCACATTTATCGCGACTTAGGCTTTTCCTATGGAAGTATTGTTTTAACAATTCATAACATTGAACATCAAGGAATTTGCCAACCTGCAAACCTTTCACGAATAGGATTAAGAGGGGAAGATTTTAGAACTGAGGAGAGACTGCAAGACCCCAAATATCCAAATATGCTTAACCTACTTAAGGGGGGCATTGTCTATTCAGATCTATTCACGACAGTCTCGCCAACCTACGCAAAAGAGATTATGACACCCCCATCAAGTTTTGGGTTAGATCAAGTCATAAAAAAATTCGAATTAAATTTCAGAGGCATTTTAAACGGAATAGACTTAGAGACCTGGGATCCATCTAAAGACCCGAACGTCCATTCTCCTTACGGAACAAACCCCACCTTTATCGAAAATATTAGAAAATCTAAGCAAATTAACAAAGAAGCCCTTTTCTTAAAACTGGGGATGAAACCCTCTAAGGGCCCTCTTATTGCATGCATTACAAGACTTGCAAAACAAAAAGGGCCAAAACTCATCTTAGAAGCAATTGACTACACTCTCAAACAAAATGGCTCCTTCATCCTTCTTGGAAGCTCAATCGATCCCGAATTTGAAATTGACTTTCAAAACCTTGAGCGTCTCTACAAAAATCACCCCCATTTTCACGCAAAACTCTCCTTTGATGAAGAGCTCTCCCACTCCCTATTTGCCTCAGCAGACGCAATTTTTATCCCCTCTCTTTTTGAACCGTGTGGCCTCACTCAAATGATTGGTATGCGCTACGCCACCCTGCCTATCGTAAGAAAAACTGGAGGGCTCGCAGACACAGTCTTTGATCTAGAAGATTCTAAAATCCCCCTCACCCTTCGCAACGGTTTTACCTTTGAAAATCCCGATCAACCCTCTGTAGAAAAAGTCCTTAAACGAGTTATAACGTGCTACCAAAACGACAAAAATCGATGGAAGCAATTGATGCAAAACGCTCTTTCCACCAATCACAGCTGGAAAAAATCTGCCCTCGTCTATGAGCTTCTCTACAAAGAATCGATCAAAAAGGCCTTTCCTTTTAAAGCAGCTTAACAATCGCCTAACATCACGCCAGTTGCACATAAGAAAATTTCAAGTGAGCTTGAGGGTCAGACCGAGCTTGAGGGTCAGACGTGAAATCCTGAAAAAATCTTAATATTTCAAAATTTCAGGCATGATCTTTAAGTCTATTTGTTAAGATTTTTTCAGGATTTCACGTCTGACCCTCAAGTTTTTATCAGGATTTCACGTCTGACCCTCAAGTTTTTTTGAGACCTTTTGGTTTTTTTGCTTTGTAACCCAAAAATTTTAAACTAAAAAAGATCTAGTGCGCCGTGAGTAATTTTGTGGAAATCGAAAGGGTGAAATTGAGAATTTCCTCCAAATAGTCATGAATATCTAAACCTTTCTTAGAAAATGCGACCCCCTCCTCCCCTCGAACCTTAACTGTAGCCATAGCCCCTTTGACAGCTCGCATGCTAGCTCTTTTAGAAGCATTTAAAGCGCTAGAAGCTTCTCGATACTCCTCAAATCTAGCTAGCCCCCTCCGCTTTTTCGACATCCTTAAAAAATTTTGCTCTTCAGGGCTAAGAAGGACCCAATGATCTGGCAACATTAATTCGAAATTGTGGTTAAAGCCCCCCAATTTAAGATTGCCCGTAATAACCCAGGCTAAAGCTTCCAAAAGCAAGTAAGCCCGATTGGTTATCTGAACCGTCCTTCGATAGCTCAACTCTGGATCTAACCGATTCCACTCCATTTCAAAAACAGCGATGTGAAATAAAAGATTTTGAATCAAAAGATTTTCTCTTGGATCCATTTTTGCTAAACTTCTTTCTACTAAGACTCTCTTTATCGGATCTAACGATTCCAAAGCCGCCCCGCCTGCTCCTGCTCCTGCTCCCGCCCCTGCTTGTGCAGATAAAGAAAGTTTTTTCTCCCCCTCCTCTGAATCGAGCAGGGTAAAAAATTGATCTATAGAGGCATTGATTAGGGGGGATTTTCTAATATTTAGAAAACGACAGAGATCGCTATACAAATAAAGATGCTTTTTTACAAAATCGAAAACTTGCGTTTGCAAAAGCTCTATTCCTTCTAAGGAATTAGACTGAAACATGTCGAAATTTTTTTTAAGCAAATCAAAAGCAGGCGGATTATATCCGCTCTTTTTATGAAAGGGGATTTGTCGAGAGGCAAATTCAATCCCATCAAGTTCAAAAAGCAACTTAAATTCTGAAGGAGAAAATCTCTGTATATTTAAGAAATTTGGCTCTATTAACCCTAGAAGAGTTTTGAAATTATGCGTTTTTATTCCCTCATCTTCATTCAACTTTCTTGCGATACTCACCAAAAGCTGTTCAATCACTTGCTCAGTTTCTACAATTATCGAAAAAAACTCTAGTGGCCTAGAATTTCCAAAAGAGATCCGCGCGAGATGACAAAGAAGCATATCCAAACGACTTTTAGCGTTTTTATATGAGGGGCAATCGTATTCGGCATTTAATCTACTGATTAACTCGTGACCTATTTTTTTAAGCAATTCATCCGATCTAGTTTTTCCAAAATGCTCAGACATCCCCTTAACCGAAGCCAAATCATTTTTTTTATAAGGGGTTGGAACTAAGGCTTCTTTTGATCCCGACTTTAACCCGACACATTTTTTTATTTTAACACGGTCTTCCCCTTCCGACTCTAACAACAGAGAGGGAACTTCCACTCGACCCACAATCCGCTCAAGAAATTCAATCAATTTATCTGTGGATTTTACATGAGCTTTTAATTGCTCCAAAAACAACACATACTCTTCAAAAAATGTAACAGGTAGAAATTTATCCGTCTTAGTAATAGCCTCTCTGTGTTGTAAAAATTTTTCGTGTGCGATCCTGTGTAATTCACTTGGCGCTTTTCTCGAAATTTGCTTTGCTACCATGCAAGTCTTTTCGATACTCCGATCTATAGATTTTAAATATCTGCTCTTGTCTCGTCCACTTTTAGCCCCCAGTAACACTCTTTTAATAAATGCCTCTTTTTTTTCAAGCGCAAGAAGAACGAACTTTAAAATCTCTTCTGAATCATCCATCAAATAAAAGCGATTCCAGCCAATCTCTAAAGCTCTTTTTAACTGGGCATTTTCAAAGGCAAGAACAGCCCTTACCTCATCTAAATCAAACCGGGTATAGATCGTGTTTTTTTTCAATCCGGGCACAATTATGTTATGCAACTTATTTTCCATAACAACAGGAAGAATTTGCATAGCAACCTCTCTTATACTCCCGATCAAAGAATAAAGCCTTGGATCTACCCCCTCCTCTTCTACCGCCTCTACCGATCTTTCACATCTCACTTCTTTTGTCACTTCCATCGGGCGATCTATTGCTAAAATTACCCTTCCAGAAAGCTCCATGACTTCAGGGAAAATTTCAACCATGAAATGATTCCTTGTAATAGAACAAATCTGAAGAGATATCATTTTATAATTATCCAAGGATATCTCTTGAGAGCAAAGACGATACAACTCGCCTGGATCTGGAATGACACTAACAAGGACAGAGAGCAACCCTTCATCAATTAAATATTTACGAGCACATCGCATTGCACAAATTGGGACATCTTCAACTAATTGATTTCCTGCGAGATTTAAATAACTAACACAAAATTTCGTCAATCTATTTAAGATATCTCGATCTATTGTCGGCTCTTCATACATCGAGTAGCATGTTTTTAGAAAAAGGATAACTTTTCGAAAGGTCTCTGGAAGCCTCTCTCCGCAAATAACATATTTATTTACTGTTACATATGAGCCCATCCCCTCTTTTCTGCTATCAAAGCTTTCACTCAAAGAGGCTAGCTTCAAATCGCCGATAAGGGTTTTAGGACCTACAGAATGCATAAAAAACCTAATAAGTTATAAATTACCAAAAGATATAATTTTCAAAAAATTAAGAGAAATATTAACACAACAGATTCTTAAAAAGCAAAAATTTGATGAATACTTTTTTTCTGAAAATTCACCTATTGCGGCAACCCTTGATAGATGTTGAATCAACAAATGAGAATCATCGCATAAACCCCCTGATATAAAGAAGATATGAAATTCGCGGAACAAAGAGAGATTTCATTAATGCAACAAATCTTGAATAAGAAATCAGCCTAGTAAGTTCCCCTCTAAAATGTTTTTATACATGCGTATAAAAATGTTTAAAAGTTCCGCAACCAGATTGATTTTCCTGCTGTTGCCCAAAGGGTAGAGGAAAAATAGAGTGGGTTTCTATGCGATATTTGTCCAAGACTGACGAATGTAATTTCTATAGACCCAAATGTACTCAACGCCAGAGATCACCGTGTAAATTGCTGTCACAAGAACTGTCCAAAGACTGATTTCTCTCAATAAATCAAGAGAGATATACCCTAAAGAGTAGGGGATCATAAGAAATAGGATAAAAAAGATTGCAATTGCCTGTAAAACAGCTTTTAATTTACCACTGGGCCTTGCAGCTAATGCAGTACCTCTCAGAGCACAAAGGGTTCTAAGAGTGCTAATCACAGCATCTCTCACTACAAATATAAGAACTATAAGAAGGGGGAGCTTTATTAGGCCTTGAGTAAAACAGAGGAATGTAGAAAGTCTTACAATACTATCTGCCATAGGATCAAGAATCTTTCCAAGCTCTGTGACTTGCTTCTGCCTTCTTGCCACCACACCGTCAAAAACATCTGATAATTCACATACCAATAGAAGGGCTAGCAAAATGTAGGGCACTGCAACAAGGGAGATACCCATCTGTGGGTAAAAGAGATAGACCACCAAAAAAATAGGACATATTACAATTCTACCGAGCGTTAGCATGAGCGCTGTCTTCACAAATTAAACCCTTTTTATATGTATTAGAAACATTCTAACTGATTTGACTATTTTCGAGAAAGCCCTCTTGTGGAAAATGCGTACAAAGGGTAAAATTTTCAGGTATGTCAACATTTCAAAACATTATTATCACACTCCAAAAATTTTGGACAGATCAAGGCTGTATATTACAGCAAAGTTCTGATACAGAAACAGGTGCCGGTACTTTTAATGCCGAATCACTCTTACGCTGCCTAGGCCCTGAACCTTATAATGTTTGTCATGTTGAAATTTCACGAAGGCCTACAGATGGGCGGTATGGATTAAATCCCAATAGATTGCAACAGTTTCACCAATTTCAAGTGATCTTAAAGCCCTCCCCCCTTGAAGTACAGAAAATGTATCTAAAATCTTTGGAGGCAATCGGCCTAAACTTAAAAAATCACGACATCCGTTTTGTTCACGACGACTGGGAATCTCCTACTCTTGGAGCTTGGGGTCTTGGCTGGGAGGTATGGTGTGACGGGATGGAAGTTACTCAATTTACCTATTTCCAATGCGTAAGCGGCATTGAAGCAAAACCGGTTGCAGCAGAGATCGCATATGGGATTGAAAGACTTGCAATGTTCCTCCAAAAAAAGACCAGTATTTTCGATATTGCATTCAATGATCATCTCACCTACGGACAAGTTTTTTTACAAAACGAAGTTGAATGGAGTCGCTATAATTTTGAGGAATCGAGCATAGAGTTTTGGAAAAGCGCCTTTGAGAACGCTGAAAATGAGGCTAGAAGGCTTGTTGCGAAAGGGTTATCAATTCCTGCATACAATTTTGCTTTAAAGGCATCCCACGCCTTTAATATGCTAGATGCAAGGGGGGCGATTTCAGTAACCGCTAGAGTCGATCTCATTCACCGAATAAAAGCGCTTGCTTGCCTCTCTGCAGAAGTCTATCTTGCAAGACGGCAAGAACTTGGCTTTCCTTTATTAAATAAATCGGAACCCTCTTCACAGCTCTCGCAAGAAGAACCTACGCAAACGGCTATAACGACAAAAAAAGTGGCCGATTTTTTATTGGAAATCGGATCAGAACAACTTCCCGCAGCATTTATTCCAGACGCTTTGGTCAGTTTAGAGCAGATGATGAGAGCCTTTTTCCTAGAGAAAAAACTCTCCTTTGAGTCGATAAAGGTCTATGGAACCCCAAGGAGACTTGCCATCTTTGTAAAAAAATTGGAGACCTCTACAAAAGAAGAATTGATAGAGCGCAGAGGCCCCCTAGTCTCTATTGCATTTGACTCTACTGGCAATCTTACCGCACAAGGAAAAGGTTTTTTAGATTCCATCAAACACCCCCCTGTTATTTTACACGATATCGAAGAAAAACGGGTTGCTGGGCTAATCATGACCGAGACAAAGCACCTACTCGCGCAAATTTCAAAACCCAAAGAATCCACAGTAAATCTCCTTCAAAAATTTTTACCTTACTTAATCACCCATCTTCCATTCCCAAAAACAATGCGTTGGGCTGATTTTGATATCACCTATGCAAGACCTCTTCGTTGGATTGTAGCCCTCCTAGGAAAAGAGGTAATCCCTTTCACTCTTGCAGGGATAAGCTCCTCTAATATTTCGTATGGGCATAGCCAGTTAAAGCCTGTAGCAATCAAGATCCGTAGACCCAAAACCTACGCAACTAAACTCTATAGAAGGTATGTAATAGCCTCGGTAGAAGAGAGAAAAAAATATCTAGAAAAGCAAATCGATAAATTTGAAAAGCGTTTTTCTTGCAAAGCTCCTCAAAGAGAGAACATCCTTTCAGAAGTGGTTAATTTATGCGAATATCCAACCCTTGCAAGCTACACATTTGATGAAAAATTTCTCACCCTGCCCCCTGAATTGCTCTCCTCTGAAATGATTAACCATCAAAAGTATTTTCCTTTGCACGATGAAAACAAAAAAATGCTAAACCGCTTTCTTGTAGCAATTGACACTACCCCTAATGAGACAATTCTTAAAAACAATCAATCTGTATTGAGAGCTAGACTTTCTGATGGTCTATTTTTGTACGAGCAAGATTTGAAAAAATCTTTGGATAGCTATCAAGAGGCTCTAAAAGATATTGTATTCCATAAAGAGCTTGGAAGCGTTCATGATAAGTCACTAAGAATAAAACAATTGTCAATACTTCTTGGACAGCTTTTAGGCAAAGAAGCCCCTGTTAGAGCAGCCGAACTCTGTAAGGCAGATCTTGCAACAGCGGTTGTTTATGAGTTTCCTGAACTTCAAGGGATTATGGGGAAATATTACGCCCTTCACCAAAAAGAGAGCGAAAGAGTTGCTGTTGCAATTGAAGAGCATTGGCTCCCCCTCACAGAGGGAGGTCCGGTCCCTTCGACTGAAGATGGATCGATCCTAGCTATCGCAGATAAATTAGACAACCTTATTTCCTATACAAACATAGGGCTAAAAGCTACTTCATCAAAAGATCCCTACGCGCTGAGAAGGTGTGCTATCGGTATTCTTCGGATTCTTATTGAAAACCGATGGTCTCTAGACCTCTCAAAATTAGGAATTTCGTCTGAACTTTTAGAATTTATTACACAACGGATGAAAAATATTTTAGAAGATTGCGGCTTTGAAAAAGAAGAAATTTTAGCTACCCTCTCCCTTTCCCCAACAGATCCGTATGACACCTTCCTTAGAACAGAAGCGCTCCACGAATTCAGAAAAAAAAGTGACGCATTTGACGGACTCTATGCCATCTATAAACGGACAAAAGGTCAAATCGGTAAAGAGAGTCCCAAAACATTAGACAGAGCTCTTCTAGAAGAGATCGGAGAAAAAAATCTCTCCATAGAACTTGATAAAATTGAGTCGACCCTCTACCACACCCTCCTAGAAAAAAATTACCTTAAATCCCTTGAAGCCCTAGCAGAACTCAATTCCCCCCTAGCTACCTTTTTTGACTCAGTTCGAGTCCTTTCTGATAACCCAGCACTCCGAGACAACAGGATTGCTCTTCTCCAAAAATCGTTTGCGCAAACCAGCAAACTTGTCGATTTTACCTACCTCTAATTTCTTAGTTAGTCATATTAATTATTAATTGTTATTATAAAATAGAAAATAAAATAATTAATATTTAATTGGCCTATTAATGAAAAATAATTCAATTGGACTCCCCGCTGGAGTTATAAAAACTTTGAGCAATGGCTGCAAGGGGTATGAACCCCTTCTAAAGGTTCCCTTTGTCCCACAAACAGGAAATCTATTCAATCCGAAGCTAGCTCAGTGGTCAATTAATGCATGCACATACGCCTACCAAGATCTTTGCAATCCTCAGGAGATCGTTTATCCCCCGGAAGTAGAAGGGGGAAAAGTCCTATATTGGAACGAAGGGGGTGGTTTTTTTTCAGACCCTATGATCACTTCTGGATACATTGCTAAAATTAAGCCGGTTCCTGGCGATCCTACAAATCGAATAGCTCTTATTTTCCGAGGGACCCAAAAAGATCGAGAATGGAAGCTTGATGCTTATGTTGAACAAGTTAAATTGCTTATGGAGCCTCCAGGCGATGTTGTAAAAATCCATAAAGGTTTTTGGGAAATTTACAACAAAGGGCCTTCAAAAAAACTTAGCTCTCTCCAAGAACAAATCCACCAACTATTACCAACTTTTCTCAGCGATTCAGCCCCAAATGAACTTCATATTGGAGCCCATAGCATGGGATCTGCAATTGGAACTCTCATTTTTTTTGACACTCTTCTTTTTTTCCCAAATCTAAAAGTTAATGCTTATCTAACCGGTTCTCCCAGAGTTGGCGATCCTGCTTTTGCAAATACGGTAGACTTGCTTGCAAAAAACCCTGCATACAATTTCTCTTTTTGGAGAATTGTCAATACCGAAGATATTATTACAACACTTCCCGAACCTGTCTTCCACAATCTTCTTTATAGCCACTTACTACCGACAGAGAAGAGCTACCCCAACAAAGTGGGTCTAATCAATTTCACAAAAAATCTCGGAACAATTTTTGACAACCACCACCTATTTAACTACTACTATGCAATGAAACACTTAAGCTCGGAGCTTTAAATTTATGAGCATGGACTCGTCTGAAACCCCTTTTTCCCTCACCTTTCCCCAAGAACTTTTAAACGCTGTTACTAAAACTGGAATTGATAGCTACACCCCCACACCAAATTTCCCCTTTTCTCCCCAAATAGGAGATGATTATAACCCCAATCTTTCCGCTTGGTGCCTCAATACAATTGTTTATGCATATGCTCAGTATTACAACAAGGCCCTCTTTGACACATATCCAACTGATATTGAATCTCCTAAACACTTATACTGGCATGAGAATTTACATTTTTTTGGGAAAAAAGTCTCTTGCGGCTTTATGGGTAAAATTAAATCCCTCCCGAGCGACCCAACCAATCGAATTTTAATTACCCTAAGAGGCACTGAAAAAATCACAGAATGGGTCGAAAATATAGATTTTGGACAAACAGATGTCGATTTTCCTAACACCGACCACTCGGTAAAAATTCATTCGGGTTTCTGGGACGCTTTTAATAAAAAGAGGCATGACGGGGGCCCCTCCTTAAGGGATCAAATTAATGAGGCAATCCCCACCTACCTGAAAAAAGATGTCCCCAATGAACTTTATATTACAGGACATAGCCTTGGTGCAGCTGTTGCTACCCTTATAGACATTAACTCTATCTTAAGTTATCCAAACCTTGTAATTATTTCCTATTTATTCGGGTCTCCCCGAGTCGGAAGCAGATCTCTCTCTGGGCTTATCAGAGATCTTTCAGAGGATCCAAAATACAATTTCACAATTTGGCGTCTTGTGAATACAGAAGATGTAGTGACTACCGTCCCGGCCCCTGTCGTAGGAGATCTAATTTATAGCCAGCTATATATCTCATCTCCTGACGCTCCAAATAAAGTGGGGAGCGTCAATTTTTCAGACAATTTGGGAAAGACAGAATACAACCACAGCCCACTTACCTATCTTTATGCAAACCAACAATTAACGCCTAAAAATAAGGGTGCCAAGCCTGTAAAACGGGTTGATCAAAAATCCGGGGATGACAAAAAGAGCCCCTAAGTACTTCCATTTACCCCCTGCAAGCCAAAGCAGCCGCAAAACAGCGTTGGCCCTTACCCAAACTTTCTTCCCCTCCAAAAAGACAATCGATTTTCTTTTTCTCAAAAATCCATAATTGCCCGCAAAAAGGGTCTTAGCCTTTGTCCCGTTCAGAGAAGAAAAATTGTACTGATTTTTCTTATCCATTTTCTTAATTTTCTGAATGACCTTTACACAAAAAGGGCAGTTATCATCATAAAAAACTCTTTTCACAATCTATAGTTCCACTAATTTAGGTGTTAATTTTTTTAATTCATCAAACTCTTTAGCTAGTATAAGCATCTCGGCATCGGTTTTTTTCCCCGATTGAATTTTGGCCATGATTGCCTCTCTTTTCAACATCCAGTTTCTCTCTAAGATCTTTTGGATCGACTCCTTCACCCCTTTACTTGCCTTCTCAATTTGAACTTTTTTCTTTATAATAAGATCGAGCAACCGCCCCCCCTCTTCATCGATATTTTCTGCAAGTGTCATTAACTCAAAGGGGGCGCTCTGCAGGGAAAGTTCAATCAGTCTGGCATACAATTTTTGAGCAGATGGGTCAATAAAGTCAATGGGAGAAACATTTTTTTGAACAACGGGGAGCAAATCTGGCGATAAAACCATCCATCTTAAAAGATCGGCCTCAACAACCTGATTTGAATTAACAACAACCTCTTTTTTAGGAAGTGGAACATGGGTCGTTTTTTGCTGGACCATCGCTTCAGGGACTTGAAGACTATTTGCCAGTTTTCTCTCTGCTTCATAGATCATGAGGGGAAATTTCCAATCGGCCATATACCCTTTAGCCTTTTCAACTAGTTCATTTTTTCCAGCTGGTGTATGGACATTAGAGTGGATTGAAAGCCTATCGACCAAAAAGGGTATGTACTCTTTTGGCTTATCTAGATATTTCAAAAACCCGGCTATCCCCTCATTGCGCAAAACACAGTCGGGATCCTCCCCCTCCTTAAATTCAAGGACAAAGACCTCTACCCCCTCTTTTTGAAACAAGTTCCCCACTTTCAAAGCAGCCTCTCGTCCTGCTTCATCGCCATCAAAAGCGAGAAAAACCTCTCTAACTCCTAAGCGCCTAATAACTTCTACATGCTCTTGCCCAAAAGCAGTCCCTTGTCCTGCAACTGTAAGATTGAGCCCCTCCTGAATCAATCTAAGGGCATCAATTTGCCCCTCAACAATCACAGCTCGCCTTTGCTTCGTAATTTCTTTTCTCGAATAATTAAGACCAAAGAGCACTTTTGACTTTTTAAAAAGGGGGGTCTCTGGAGTGTTGATATACTTTCCCCCACCAGTGGTTTCCAAATATTTTCTAGCCGAAAACCCGATCACATTTCCCTGAACATCCATAATAGGAAACATAATTCTTCCGATAAAAAAGGGGTAATTCTTCTTGTTTTGGACAGCAAGACCAGACCTTTGCAAAGCCTCCCAATTAAGCTTTTTTTCCCTAAAAAACGCCATCGACAGCGCAGGGTCTTGCGGAGCTAATCCAATTTTGAATAAATTAATAAAATCTAAGTCAATACCCCGCTTGTAGAGATACTCAAGGGCAACTCTTCCCTCGTCGGTATGAAGCAAATGGAACTGAAAAAACTTGCAAGAATCTTGCAAACAAATCTTTAAAGGGGATAAATCCTCCCTTTTCTCCCCCTCACCTCGCTCTAGGGCGACTCCAAACTTTTCAGCAAGCATCTCAACTGCTTCGACAAAAGAGACCTTTAAATATCCTACTAAAAAGCTAATGGCATCCCCATGGGCTCCGCAACCAAAACAATGGTAATGAGCATCCCCTTGATTCACGACAAATGAGGGCGATTTTTCATTGTGAAAAGGACAACAAACCTTAAAGGTTTTTCCCGATTTTTTTAAAGGCAAATATGAGGAAATAACCTCAATCAGATCAACCTTTTCCTTCAGGGCAAGCAAAGACTCTTTCGAAAACATCGACATACCTTCATCCTATCACAACTGAAAGCAAACATCAAGTAGCCCTTAGGTGAATTGAAGGGCGGTATTTAAAGTCTCTTTCACAAAAGCATAAAGAGCTTTCTCATCCTCTATTACATCGCGACTCATCACAAGAGCTTCAAACAGCTCTATCTGCCTCGCTGAAAAATTCAATCCTTGAGTTTCCGACCTTTCTAAGCATCCTTTGCAAAAGACTTTTCTTACTTCAATATTTCCCCAGTGCTCTAAAACTCCTTTGACTTGAGTTGCAACCACAATATTTTTACACGCTTCAACTTTTTCACTGATTGTCGGAAAAAGTAGATTGCATTCTTCAATCGTAGTAGGTCTGGGAGCTGCTATAATAAACTTAATCAATTCTTCCTTATCACTCTGCAAAATCCTGATCCCCTGTAGGATTCTATTATCTATGATGGTTTCAGCCAATAAAGGAATATTAGCTGGATCTTTCCACAAATGAATCACTATTATTTTCTGAAAATCTGAGGCTCCTTCTTCTAAAAAATTCAAAAGTGGAGTCAAAATCAGTCCCATTCCAAAAGAGGAGAAACACCCCTTTTCTTGACACAATTCAAAAAATCGGTCAAAAACTCCAGCAGTTTCAAGGATCAAACTAATCTGACTCAGATCACTTAAACTGATCTCTTCTCTTGGGGCTCTGGTTAATCTTGTAATAGCATTTTGATACTGAAACAAAAAAGACCAAATAAATTTTAGCTCAATCGAAATTCCCTTGTAGCCTGTAATTTCCTCATTGTGCTTTCTAAAAGCAGGATGTTCATTATCAACAATTCTGTGAAAAAACTCGTCTAAAAATGCAACCACCCTTCGATCGCTTGCAGACTCTTTTAGCTCCAAAATTATATCTGCTAAGAGTGAAAATGTTGGTCTAACTTCATGGGGGATTTCACTACAAAGAATTGTGTGATACAAATCGTGTAATAGAAAATCTCTGTATTTCGGAGCCTTTAAAGTATCCGCAGAATCGGGGATAAAAACCCCTGGAAAAGGGAGGGCCATATCCCTTGTCCCTGTTTTTAAATTAACAACAATATCCTCAACAGAGGAAAGACCAATTACTGGGGTAATCTTAATTGCCAAATCGCCTGCATAGGTCCTTAAAAATTGCTGCATCATACTAAAACTCGGAGTCATCTCCCAATCAATTCCGTTACAGGAAGATCGATTAAAGACATTTATCCCCGCTCTTAGATAGATCTCTTGGGTAATTGTAGAAATAGGACCTATAAAAAAACCAGGTTCTTCCCGACATAAAAAGAAATATTGTTCCGACTTTGGCGCGCTATGCATTCTCGCAAAAAAGGATACTCTCTCAGAGGAATCGAGAAAATCTGGACACCTCCCTTGTAGTAGACCCGATTTTTTCATCGTCTCTGCTATTAAATCTCTAGCTTTTGGATTCACTTCATTACCACGAAAAAGGGGAACGACTTCTATAGGGCTTTTACTTGTTTTTTTTAAAGACCAAAAGAAGCTAATTGTGGAGAACTGCTCCATCGAAATCTTCCCTTCATAAAAGGCTCTAAGCGCATCCTTGGGTAGATCGTCCCATTGCAAGTCATACTTTAGTGAAATCTCATTCCATTCACCTCTTGCTAAATGTAAACAGAGCTGCTCAATTTTTTCTCCCCTCGGTCTAATCCCTTCCAAAAGAAGATCGACATCTCCTAAATACCTAGTGACACTGCTAAAAATTTTTTTGATTTCTTTATAAGAGGCGCTCTCACTCCATGTAGCAACTGGCCTAACAGACTCTGGCGGCATTGAAGCTTCTCCTACTTCTTCGCCTGAAATTGGAATCATCCATAAATTAGAATTAGGAAACCCTCTACCGCAAATATGAAACATATAAACCTCAAAAAAATTTAATTCCTAATAGTAACATAAATTAAGGATATTTTAAAACAGGAATCATAATTCCATCCTTTTTTTTAATTATAAATTAATTTATAGATAAAAACACCCTGAAGCAGTTATAACCAGCGCTAATCAATAATGGAGAAACCTTGATTCACCTCTCAGATAAATTTATTTAAAAAATAGGTCAGCGCAAAGAAGCTGCCGATTCATTAGCGGCAACGACCTAATCAACATCTGTTGCGCGCAATTAGAGAACCTCTTCCAAATGAATGTTACCCATCTTTCATTATCTGCATCTTCATCTTTAAATTTGCCTCGGGCTTACCTAGTTTTCAAATAGAGCGCGCCCTCGGCACCAACTAGCGTCTAATTTACATAGGAAGCGCATGTAAAGAAATCTTGGTAAGATTCATTTGGAAGAGGTATATTATAAAAAATTTATGAGGGTGAATTTCCCCATTTCTGAGCTCCCAAGGTCATAACAGCAACATTATTAACAACTTACATAAATCTTTCCTAAACTTGAGTCTTTCATCGAATCAAACTCTGCTTAAACTACTGACATTAAAGGGATAAAGATGTTTTGTGTTTTGCGCCCCTAGACTCTTTAGACCTGTTGAATCCAAAACAGTCCAATTATAGTTAGCAAAATCAGATTATTTATAAATATAATTGAAAAAATACTAATTAAAAATTATAATAACTCATAATTATTTAAATCATAAGGCAAGCAATGCACCCAATAACCTCTACAGCCCACTTTATAGAGCGAATCGCTCTAAGCGGGAAAAATAGCGATAGTTTATTTTTTAAATCTGCATGCATGATTCTTAGCAGGGCGATCAGCCTGACGGTATTTCCCCTCCTCTTATCCACAGGTCTTATTTTTAAAAGAATCCCTAAGCTGATTGGGTCGTTTCATACCCCAGATAGACGAACAAGGCAACTCAATAAGGTGATCAAGTTTGTGATCGGAATTATTTGTTCGCCTCTTCTTAGCTGGAAAGCGCCAGAGGCAGTTCCCGGCCGTTTTGTGAAAGCGCGCCTTACCGGAAAAGAGGTTAGGCCTTTTGGGGTAGAAGAACTCTACGGAAAGTCAAATGTTGAAATTGCAACTCCTGCGAACGACGACGAACTTATAGCGATTGTCGAAAAAGCAAAGGGGGAGGGAAAACAGATTGCAATTCTTGGAGCAGGGATGAGCCAAGGAACGCAAACGGTACCAACTGGTACAAACCATATTCTAATTGATATGCGGTGCTTTAATAGCAGAGAGCTTCAATTGGGCGATTCAAGCGTGATTGTTGGTGCCGGGGCTACTTGGGAGGAGGTGCAAACCTACTTAGACGGACACGGAAAATCCGTTCTTGTCAAACAAGCCTCAAATCCTTTCTCTATTGGAGGTTCAATCGGGATCAATTGCCACGGTTGGGCTCATGATTACGGCGCAATCGCATCAACCTTTGAGTCTCTAGATATTTTAACCGCTTCAGGGGGAATTCAAACTGTATACCCAGGAGATCGTCGTTTTGGTGCTATGTTTGGCACCCTCGGTTATTTTGGGATTGTTGTAAGAGCGAGGCTAAAAGTGGTAGACAATTACAAAGTAGTACAAAGAGCCGACCGAGTCCAAATCGATCAATTTGCTGCCTATTACGAAAGAAATATCAAAGGGAATCCCCATATTCCACTCTGCGGGGGGAGACTCTCGTTAGATTCCCTAGACGGCCTTCCTCTACAAGAAATTCAATTAGTTCGTTACCAAATTGTCGAAGGGGGAGAAGTAGGCCCAACCCCTAATTTTTCGCGAGAGGCCCCTCAAGGAAGCATGGTACAAAGGCTAGGCCTAAGATTTTTTGCCCACCTCTCTAATTTTTCCGTAAAATATCTAACCCACTGGTTCTGGAAAAAAGAGAAAGCGGCTATGTACGAAAGAATCGAAATGACGAGAAACGAAGCCCTTCACCCCCCGATCAATTCATTTTTTAGCCTCCACGACTCCCTCCTTCAAGGCCAGTGGCTCCAAGAGTATTTTATTACAGGAGAAGAGCTCCCCAATTTTTTGAGATTCCTCGGTAAAACCCTTTATAAAAATGACGTCCGTCTAATCAATGCAACCATTCGCCCCACCCCTAAAGATGACATTTCTATCCTCCCCTACGCAGAAAAAGATCGCTACGCTGTTGTGATTTGTTTTGCCCAAGAAAAATCAAACCGACAAATCGCCAAAACCAAAGCTTGGATTCGACGTGTTCAAAAGTATCTAACAAGACATGATGGAGTTTACTACCAAGCCTACATGCCCTACGCAACCAAAAAAGAGTTTAAAGCGTGTTATGGAAAAGATCGTATCAGAAGAATGCGAGAGCTAAAAGAGGAACTCGACCCCACCCATCTCTTTGGAAACGCTCATACAGCTAAATACTTTGATAAAACCACCCCTTCCCGATATAGAACTGTTTTTCAATCCTCAAGAGCCCAGAAAAAAGCGTTTGTCAACTTTCTTTGCACCATTTTTCACCAACTAGATGAGAAAAAAGTGTTAGAAGAGATGGAAAACATCCTCTCCAATTCAAGGCTTAGTGATAAAGAAATTTATGAAGAACTTGTCCGCAGAATGCCGAAAATGAAAAAATCATTCAGGGCTCTTCTCCAGATCAAAGCACTGAATGTCCTCAAAAAAGGGATGGGCTTACAAGCAAAGACCCTTTTAAAAAAGTTCGATAAGACAAGAATTCACGACTACATGGAAATTTATGATAGGCGCTATCTCGATGTCCTTAGAAAGATCGGGGGGCTTGCCTTAGATGGAAGAACCATCGGAATGACAGATACCCCTACAACAGGATTACTAGATAGAGTCCAAGCAGGGGCCCTTTTATCAACATACCCCTATAAAGAGAGCATCCCGCTTAGAAATTATGGCCCCATCGAGGAACAAATAGAGCTTGATCTCATTGGATGCCTAGGAGGGCTTCACCACATTCCTGAACTCCTAGTGGGACCTTTCCTAGATTCTCTTCACCAAAAATTAAGACCTGGAGCCCCCCTCCTCCTTCGAGATCACGACGTAACAAATCGACACATCAAAGCCCTTGTTTCCGTTGTCCACTCCTTTGTCAATGCAGCAGATGGAGTCCCCTACCAAGAAGAAGCGGACGAAGTACGAGAATTTAAAACTGCTGCTGATTGGACTGCTATCATGCAACAGCATGGATTTGTAAAAGTTGCTGGAGGCAATGGCCTTGTATTAGAAGACGATCCTACAGCCAATGGGATGATGGCTTTTGTAAAAGCGCCCACAAGTTTAGAAGAGCTTCAAGAGGCTGCAAGGTATAGGGCAAACGCAATCAGACCAATCGATGCAACAAAAGCAACTTGGCTCGAGTGGGGAAATGTGAGATTTTCCAAAGCGTATGCAGAATTTATACGTACCCATCACGCTTACGAATTTGACTACCTAGGCCACATGGGACAGCACATTACCCATTTTAAACAATACCTAAAGGGGAGAAGTTTTAGACAAATCCTTAAAGCTGACAATTTACCCATGAATCTCTTTATCCTTACAACCACAGTCATCCAGTGTTCTCTTGCCTATCTACTCGCGCTCCCAAGCAAACTAATCGCTAACCGCTTTGGCGCAAGAGCCCTTACCCAGTTAGAAATATATGAAGCAGCGCTTGAACAAGAGTATTCCACTTTTATTGACCAGACACCTTTTTACAAATTTCCCTACATCCAAAAAATCCAACGGTTATGGCAAGCTACCGAGTGGTTTACTCTCCTCCCCGCTATCTCTACTACCATCTCTTTACTTGCAAAAGCCCTCATCTCAGCCCCCATTCGCTATTTTTACTCCTCAGAAGGGAATATAGAGCCGAGCACCACTTCGATGATCATTTTCGATCCTGATAACGTGATTACCGATTCTATAACCGAAAAAGTGATCTACACAACTCCAGATGGATACAAACTTCTCTCCTGCCAAAGATATCGACCCTTTACCGCCTTCTGTAAGCACCTTGCAACTCTACCCCGTGTCTCTATTTTTGAAATCGGAGGAAGAGACAAAGTGTCGGTAGACCTCCTGCTCCCACAAGATAGCAGAACTCCGGAAGGATTTACCCCTGAATACACCCTCCCCAAACTCCAAGATCCCGAGCAAAGACGCTACGAAACACATCTAATTGATGTCATGAGACTCAGAAATCTTCCCCAAGACCTAATTGACTACGTCCACGAATAAATGGGAAGAAAGGTGCTAAAATTTTAGTGAAAGGGATTTTGTATCTTATTTACAACTAGAGTCTTAAAAATTATCCTTTGAAATAATTTCTTTATATGTACTCTACCTCTGTATGGACCCAGTATCACCAAAAAGCCCAACAGAGCAAACTGAAGAAGAGTATCGACTTGAAAAAGAACTGCTAAAAGAACAATTTAAAGTAATGCAATCTCTGGCTACAATACAAAACAGCATCTCCTCTTCTAGTACAGAGCTAGATCCTACCGATTCTAAAAATATTAGTTTTCAGCTTGTTGAAATTCAAAACAGCGTTATGCTCAACAAAAAATTTGGGGAGAGCTTTAAACAAACAGTCAAAGATTTAATACACTGGATTCTAACAACTTTAAAAACAATACATTGGACAAAAGAATACCTTCTGAAAGAAAGTCTCTCTCCCTCACCCAGCCAAACGGGCCCTGCCGAAAGCCGATCCCCCCCCCTTTCAGCTCCGCAACCTTCACCTGAACCTGTCCCTGCTCCCCCCCCCTCGCCCGCTCTAACACCTCCAGCCTCGCCGACACCCCCCCCTTTATCTATCGATCCCGATTCCTCTGCCCCACCAAATCCTAGAATTGAACCCGCCACGCCTCCCCCCCCTTCTCCTCTCCCCCCTTCGCCTGAAACTGTGCCTGCCCCGCCCTCACCCTCTTTAAGAGCTTTAGATTCAAACACTGAACCCCCTTTACTTGTCGATGCCAGTTCCTCTCCCCCACCAAACCTTTTGGTAGAAGAGGGAGAAAGAGAGGAATCCTCAGAAGCATCCCAACCCTCAGTCCCTCCAGTTGAAGAGACTGAAAATGATCGTTCCAGCTCCTCAATCTCTTCCACATCTAGTAGCAGCTTTTCTAAAAGCATCTCTGCCGAAAAACTTCTTTCCGAGCTAAAGGGAAAGGCTAGAGTTTCACCAAGTTCTTACGCATGGTTTATGGAAACTATAAAAAAATCGACCTTCTCAGATGTCGATACATTTCGGGTTGTAAGCAAATTGAACAAAAAAGCATTTTCGTCTGAGTATTTTGAACTACGAGTAAAAAGCAAATCTCTCAATAGGCAATTTATGAGAGAGGTCGCTCAAATACAAGATCCTGAGCTTTCAGCACTTTACACAAAACTGCAGGGAGAGAGCCTCCTCGCCTTGATTGGAAATAAATTTAATAACATCCCTTATGAAATAGAAGGGTTTGATCTATTTTTTAAAGATAGGGAAAGCCCTCCGCATATCACTTTATTTAAAGAAATTCTGACGAATTCCAGTGCTAACGCCGATCACTTTATCGCCCTCTATCAGCGTATTAAACTGATTCAATCGCCCGAATGTCAAAAGATTTTAATGGACCGCCTCTTAGAAAATTTTTATCGAGCCCCCTTCAATACCCTTAGTAAAGAAAATCTCACTGCTGATGCAAAAAAATTCACAAAACTCCCTAAATTACAGTATATGGAACAAAAATATCTCGACGAGGCTCGCCTGCGACGCTAAAAGTAATCTTTACAAAAAACTTATATTGGTTTACACTGCGCGCGACAAGCTATGACGGTGCAAGAGAAATCAAACCAATTTTTCCATAAAAAAGTATATGCAAGCATATACAATCCTGCCAACCCCGATCAAACTGGATCTAAAACACTCAAAAAAATCATCCCCTCATCTAAGAAGAGTGGCCTTCGCGAAGAATTTAAAAAAGTGTTTCTCCCTTTATTAATTGATGTATTTGAACTGAGGCAAAAGGTCCAAAATATTTCACGGGGAGCTAAACTCCCTTTTGGATTTAAAAAAGAGAGTGGATGCCCGCAGGAAATTCTGACAAGATTGACAGAACTCCAAGACGATATTGAAGAATCTAAAAGATGGTGCGAAGGGGTCATTATGCAAATAGAAAAAGGGGTGAAAGAGGCAAAAGAAGCGTTGCAATTTATTGATAAAATGGGCGATAAAATTGATAATGTTAAAAAAAAGTCCTCTTTAAAAATTAAACTGCGGAAATTTTTTCTAAAAAAATGAAACTTGAGTCTGCCCTATCTCCCATGATGCAGCAATGGCACTCTTGCAAAGAGAAGGCTAAAGACGCCCTTTTGTTATTTCGTTTAGGAGATTTTTATGAGGCCTTTTATGCAGATGCCATTATTTTAGCAAGAGAGATCGATCTCACTTTGACAAAAAGGGGCGATGTCCCCATGAGTGGCATTCCTGCACAAAGCCTAGAAGGATATGTAGAAAAACTTGTAGAAAAGGGCTTTTTAGTAGCAATTGCAGAACAAATGGAGGCTAGCTTCCCCACCAAAGCTCTTGTTCGCAGAGAAATCGTCCGAATCGTCTCCCCTGGCGCAAACCTTCTCTCCTCTGCCCTCACAGAACAATCAAATCATTTTTTCGGAGCAATTTCTTGGGTCAACGCCCAAATCGGACTTGCATTTTTAGATCTTTCAACGGGAGATCTAATCGCTATGGAACTCGAATCAAGAGAGCTTTTAATTTCTGAACTCTCTAAACGGCTCCCAAAAGAAATTCTAGTTTCTGAAAAAATTCTTAAAGCCCACCCCGATCTTTTTGAAGAAATTAAAGCAGCCTTTCCTTTTCGATTAACCGTAAAAGAGGAGTGGCACTTTGATCATCAAATCGCCTACAATTTTTTAGTAAAACATTTTGGAGTTCACTCCTTAGACGGGTTTGGCCTTGGTGGTTTAACAAGCACGATCAATGCAACTGGCGCACTTCTCAATCACGTAGAAACAGACCTTTTTCAAGACATCTCGTCAATCAAAACCATAAAAGTTGAAGCACTCTCCTCTTACATGCTCATCAACCATACAACTGCTCACCACCTTGACTTAGTCTCTTCTTCAAGCGGAAATCCAAAGGCTAGCCTCTTTTACCTGCTCAATCAAACAAAAACAAGCATGGGGACTAGACTTTTAAAAAATTGGATTCTCCATCCCCTCCTCTCCCAAAATGAGATTCAAAAAAGACAAGAGGGGGTTCAAGAATTTATTGAGACTCCCCTCTTTCTGGAAGATCTTCTAAGCACGATCCGCGATCTAGAAAGACTCTCAATCCGAGTAAGCACCAAAATCGGAACCCCTAAAGATTTGCTAGCTTTGGCTAACTCCTTAGAGGTCCTACCCCTCTTAAAAGCGGCAATTGAAAGCCTCTCCGCCCCTATTTTAAAAGAGACGCTCCCCTCATTTTTTGATTTTTCCCCCCTCGTCAAAAAAATTAAAGGGGCCCTTGTTGACGAGCCCCCGACAAAATTTACTGAGGGAAAGATCTTTCGATTTGGCTATCTTCAAGAGCTAGACGAATTAAAAACATTGAAAGAAGAGAGCGAAACGTGGCTTGCAAATTATCAATCGCGCCTTAGAGACTCCCTTGATATGAAAACATTAAAAGTGGGCTACTCAAAATCGTTTGGCTACTTCATAGAGACAAGTAGACTCCAAGCACAAAAAATGCCTGGATCTTTTGAAAAACGACAAACTCTCGTAGGTGGCGAGCGGTTTATCTCCCCTGAATTAAAGGAGTTCGAGCATAAAATCCTCCATGCTGATGAAAAGATGGTGGAATTAGAACAAGAGCTATTTCTTAAACTCCGAGAGGAGACATCTTCCTATCACACTAATATTCAAAATGTTGCACAGACCATTGCCTTGATTGATGTCCTCTACTCTTTAAGCTCTGTAGCTCAAGAGCGCAGATATACAAAACCAATTATTACTGCAGACGATATTCTAGAAATAGAAGAGGGGCGCCACCCTATCTTAGAAAGCTTTATTAAAAACTCTTCCTTTATCCCTAACGATGTCCTCCTAAATAGCTCCAACAATAGCCTCCACCTTATCACAGGGCCTAATATGGCTGGAAAATCAACTTTCCTTCGCCAAGTCGCTCTGATTGTAATCATGGGACAAATTGGGAGTTTTGTTCCCGCTAAATTCGCAAAAATTGGGATTGTTGACAAAGTCTTCAGCAGAATTGGAGCAAGCGATGACCTCTCTAGAGGCCAATCCACTTTTATGGTTGAGATGAATGAAACTGCAAATATTTTACATACAGCCACCAAAAATTCCCTCGTTATCCTTGATGAAATCGGAAGAGGAACAAGCACTTATGATGGAATCGCTATCGCCTCATCTGTCGCAGAGCACCTGTTAAAATTAGGGGTAAAAACTCTCTTTGCCACACACTTCTGGGAGCTTACAAAACTCGAAGCCGACTTCCCAGGGGCGAAAAATTTCCGAGTAGCCGTCGGAGAAAATGAGGATGGCATTATTTTTCTTCATAAAATCCTCAAAGGGGGCACTGATAAAAGTTACGGAGTCCATGTGGCAAAACTTGCAGGCCTCCCCTCCTCTGTAATCCATAGAGCTCAAAAACTCTTGTTAGAACTAGAAGACAAAAAGTGGCAAAAGAGGAAAGCCCCCCCAAAAGAGGAACAATTCCTCCTATTTTCTGAAATTGAAACAGATAGTCTGAGCGCAAAAATTAAAGCGCTAGATCTCAATAAAACGACCCCGTTAGACGCCCTTCAATTCTTGATCAAACTACAAAATGAACTCTGAGACACTTAGCTCATTTCCTTTAAAGCCTGGCGTCTATCTTATGAAAAATAGCGCAGGAAAAATCTTGTATATTGGAAAAGCTAAAGTTTTGCGTGAGCGCATTAAACAATACTTTTCCAATCACGACACGCGCGCTATGATCCCCTTTTTAATTAGCCAAATCCAGGAAATCGAAACGATAGTTACATTCACCGAAAAAGAGGCGCTAGTTTTAGAAAACAGCTTAATCAAAAAACACCAACCGAAATACAACATCCTCCTTAAAGACGACAAAACATTTATTTCTCTTATGATCAATCACAAACACAAATGGCCTCAAGTAAAACTGGTTCGCTATAAAGAGGATAAAAAAGAAGATGCCCTCTATTTCGGACCCTATACAAGCGCTATTTCTGCCAAAACGATCTTTGAAACAATGACTAGAATCTTTCCACTACGACAGTGCTCCGACAGAGAGCTTGTCTCTAGATCGAGACCTTGCCTCCTTTACTCAATTAAAAGGTGCATCGCCCCCTGCGTTGGAAAATGTAGCAAAGAGACCTATGATGAAGCAGTAAAAGATGCAATCTCCTTCTTAAAAGGGAAAATCGGAGCAGTGATTAAAAGCCTTAAGGAGAAGATGGAATTAGCCTCCAAAGCCCTAGAATTTGAAAAAGCCGGGGCGATTTTGAAAACCATTCAACAAATTGAATCTGCAACAGCTGCACAAAAAGATGCGATCCGACTAAATATTGACCATGCACACGCTTTAAACTTTGTCAGAAAAGGGAATTACATCCTAATTGTAAAACTTTTATTTCTTGATGGACTCCTTACCGGTTCCGAGCACTTTGATTTTTCTCTCACTATGGGAAGTGATGAAGAACTCCTCTCCTCATTTTTATTACAACACTACTCTCAAGAATTACCTCCAAAAGAAATTTTTATCCCTTTGCAACTTGAAGATCATAAATCTCTTGAAGAGATTTTAGATACAACCCTCCACCTACCCCAAAAAGGGGATAAAAAACAGGCGATCGAGCTTGCCCTCGAAAATGCAAAAGCACTCTTTGATCAAGAAAAACTAGCCACCTCTTCAAAAGAGGAACTTCTTTTAGAACTACAAGAAACTCTAAATCTTACCAGACTTCCTGTCAGAATTGAATGTTTTGATACCTCTCACATTTCAGGCTCTGACGCAGTAGCAAGTTTAGCTGCTTTCACAAACGGACTAAAAGATCCCAAACGGTCGCGCGTCTATAAAATTAAAAATACCGTTTCAGCAGACGACTACTCCTCTTTAAATGAAGTGATCACAAGAAGACTGACTAGAGCGCTAGAAGAGGACGATCTCCCCGATTTAATTATTGTGGACGGAGGAAAAGGACAACTCACCACCCTGATGGATGTGTGCAATTCCTTGAAAATTACCTCCATTGACATCATCTCCCTAGCAAAAGAGGAGGCACGCCACGATAAAGGGCTCACAAAAGAGCGCATCTTCCTTCCAGAAAAAAAGGAACCCATCTCTCTCAATCATAGATCTGCCCTCCACTTTTTCCTCCAAACAATCCGAGATGAGGCTCACCGTAAAGCCATCACCTTTCATAGAAAAAAACGATCTGAACGGACAAAACAGAGCCTACTTGATGAAATCTCGGGGATCGGCCCCCTCAAGAAAAAACGGCTCCTCCTCCATTTCGGAAGTGTTGCTAGAGTCTTATCTGCATCCTCAGAAGAACTCGCTCAAGTCAAATCGATCAACAAAAATGATATTGAAGCGATTCTATCCGCTGCCAAAGCCCTACAGAGCCAAAATTCTTGAAGAATCTAAGCCCTTTCTAATAGAATTCTTTGGAAGCTTAAATAGTTAAGAAAGTTTTCATTTTTTGATTTATTTTCCAAATTTGTTTTATAAAAATAAAACAAGAGAGAGTTATGTTTGAAGTAATTGTGAAGTTACTATAATATGACTTACCGATTGTTTTTTGAGATTTTTATGAATTTACCAAGCTACCTATTTCCAGTTTTTTACCCATTAGACCCGAGATTTCAACCTTTGCCCACCGGCAGTTTTGGACCTTTCCCCCTCTCACCATTTCCAGCTTGGTATATTCCGATTTCTCCTCTATTTCAAGGAGCCTCTCCAGTTCCACTCCCCATAAACCTTGGAAGAGCCCACCCAGAAGCTACAAGACCTCCCTCACCACTCTCTGGCAGGGTTTCTCGATTAGGCGAACCTTCTTTACCCTTAAAAACTTTACCCCCCTCTGAAGAAATATTTTCAAACTCTAGCGAAGATACGTGTTCACAAAAAGAAAATACGTTTCCTCCAAAAGAGTATCTTTTTACCACCCTTAGATCTCGTTTAGAATCCGATACACCCGATTCTATCCTCTTTGAAATTGCAAACTATTTCGGTGGGACTGAAATACCAAAAATACTTCCCTACAAGCCCATCTTCGATTATATTGCAACAGGGGTTGAAGATATATTAAAATATGAGCCCTCCATTTCTTCAGAAACAATTTCTGCAATGAAAACTCTTATTTCCCCCCACCTACTCTCAATTATAGAGCCGCACCTCAACTATACTAAACTCACGATGAAATCGTTTAAGGACTATGCATGAAATATACCGCTTCCAAATGAATCTTACCCAGATTTCTTTACCTGCATCTTCATCTTTAAACTTGCCTCGGGCTTCCCTAGTTTTCAAATAGAGCACGCCCTCGGCATCAACTAGCGTCTAATTAAAATAGGAAGCGCATGTAAA
>ERZ650308.136-NODE-136-length-40739-cov-7.912177_pt1 | contig 40739 bp, 21 predicted proteins | sample MGYA00376244_ERZ650308 | MGnify/ENA primary metagenome ERZ650308 (study PRJEB26733, sample SAMN07839295) | wastewater metagenome | biome: small river; feature: stream; material: water | place: USA: North Carolina | collected 2016-04-26 ... | reverse complement strand
TTAAGGTTTAATTTCTTCCTCTGTGGGCTCTCTGCTCTCTAGCAAACATAGTTTGTGAATGATAAAAATATTTAAAAACCGATTCTTCATGTTTTTTCGGTATATAAAAAGCGCTTATCTATTATAAAGCTCGTCGATAAGCCTTTTTTTTCCTTGCCCTCCAAAGTGCGTAACGATTGTGTCACCCCTTGGGGGGAGTTCCCAGCTGTGATTATAAATCAAAGGGAGTTCAAAAACTAGCGGCTTTTCAAGGTAAATGGCCCTGGAAAGGGCCTCTTGATCGCCTGAAAAATTGTGAGGCTCAGATTTTGTTAATTCAGCCCATTTAGCAATGATAGGTGCTTGATTACGAAAAGCCATAAGTCCTGAGCTATAATGGCTCTCCCCAGGGAGCAACAGACCCGTCTCTTCCAGAGTTTTTTGGTGGTAGGGATCATTTTTATATAAAGCTATATCTATAGAAAATTCTAGGATATTAAAGAGGGACTCTAAGCTTCCCTCTACTCGGCAATCCAGATCAATCCAGATGCTCTTTTCAAAAGGGGACTCTATACATGCAAACGGTTTTTTAAACCAAGTTGGTCTGAAATTCCAAATTCCTGGACCATACACCTTTTCCCATAAAATTTTTACCTCTTTTGAGATGCTTTCTTGATCCTCATGTCTAAATGGCTGAGGTGGGGTAATCACAACCCCCCTTTTTTCACACCATTTTCTAGAGCTTTCTGTCATACCAAAATCGGCAAAGGCAACAGGATAGCTATTTACCTGGGTATAATGTTTCCACCACCAGGGAAGGAGCCACTCTTGATTTAGATCACAACCAACGACTATCCCAAGATCATTCATACCTTTATTGATATGTGTAAAAAATATTTTAATTCAAAGCCTTTTGCTTTTTTTCAATAAATCAGGGATAATTATTTAACCGTTAAGGAGATTTATGGAAGTTTTCAACCTAATCACAGACTACCTATTGTTTGGATTAAGCATCTTTATATTAGCAGGTAGCATCTTTTTAACCTTTAAAACTAAATTTATACAATTTCGCTTTGTGCCTGAAATTCTAAAGCTTATAAAAAACTCTTCAAAAAAACAGTCTCAAGACGTGCACATGGTCTCCCCTTTTAAAGCTCTCTTTACTGCTATGTCAACTACCCTGGGAATTGGAACAATCGTCGGCCCCGTAATTGCGATTCATTGGGGTGGACCTGGAGCTCTTTTAGGATTTGTCTTAACCGCCTTTTTCGGGAGTGCGGCGACCTATACAGAAGTTGCTTTAAGTCTGAAGTTTAGAGAAAAGTTAGCCACAGGTGAAATCCTTGGTGGTCCTATGCAGTACCTAAAACACCTAATTTCCCCAAGAGCCGCCCAATGGTATGCCATTTTTGGCTGCTTATTAATGTCTGCTTGGTCAGCGACTCAAGCAAATCAGTTAGTATCCATTTTAGACTCCCCCCTTTTAGGAAACTATCAAATTCCGACACTTGCTTCGGGAGCTGTTTTATCGCTACTCATTTTTATTATCCTTATGGGTGGAATTAAAAGAATCGGCTCGTTTTCTGCAAAATTGGTACCCACTATGTTTACCCTCTATATTGCAGCTACATTTTGGATCATTTTTGCAAATCTAGGGGTGTGCGGCCCTGTTTTTCAAACAATCCTCTCCTCTGCATTTCATCCCTACGCAATGACAAGCGGCGCTCTAGTTGGTGGAATTGTAAGCGCTCTTCGTTGGGGTGTCTTTAAAGGGACATACGCGACAGAAGCGGGAGTCGGAACACAAGCCATTCCCCACTCGATGGCAGAGACAAAAGACCCCCACGCTCAAGGCATTTTAGCTATGGCTTCTACATTCTCAGCAGGCTTTGTTGCATTTCTATCAGGATTTGTCTCTCTCATCACTAAAACTTGGCAAGATCCGAGTTTACCGCTTGGAGTCAATATGGTAGCTGCCTCTTTTAAAATCTATTTCTCTTATGTAGGCGTTACCATGCTAATCATTATTACCCTTCTTTTTGCTTTCGGAACTATTTTAGGCAATAGCTACAATGGGAGTAGATGTTTTCTCTATCTGACTGAACCTAAAAAACTCAAATACTACTATGCTGCAACAGCTGTCTCTGTCTTCTTTGGATGCCTTGCCTCCACACAAACCATTTGGTCCCTAATCGACTTCGGCCTGATTTTTTTAGTAGTCCCACACATGATTGCGCTAATTTTATCAACCTTCAAACTCCCAACTACAAAAGCGCCTGCGCTAAATTAACAATTTCTTTACTTTTAAAGTCATTTTTGTAAAACTTTCTCTATGAAAATTCAAGGTCATAGAGGAAGTAAAGGGACCCATCCTGAAAACACTCTTTCATCCTTTCAGGAAGCAATTGACGCAGGCGCTGATGGAATCGAACTTGATCTGCGAATGCAAAAGGATGGGACTATTGTCATCCATCATGATTCTCTACAAAGAAATAAGGGACCCATTTTAAGTTTAAAAGAGTTTTTTTTTGCTTTGAAAGACCAAAGAAGGGTCGTGTTAAATTTAGAATTAAAAGAAACCATTGGCCCTAATCTCTTAAATCTCGTAAAAGAATTTCAATTTGAAAACAGAGTCTACTACTCATCTTTTCAACTCCCTCTACTCAAAGAGATTCGAAATCAGGATGAAAGGGCCATTCTTGGGTACATAGTAGACCACACTCCCAACCTTCAAGAAATTCCAGATATCGATATTTCCATTCTCTCTCCCGAAGAGTCTCTCCTTAATAGAGATCTCATTATGACTCTTCAAACCGCTGGTTATCGGATTATTCCATGGACTGTAAACAACCCCAGAAGGGCAAAAGAACTTGCTGAAATGGGTATTGACGAAATCATTACCGATTACCCCAGATTATTTAAAGAAGGAAACTTTTTATGATAAATAGCCTGCAAACAAGCGGAATAGGGAGATCGCTACTCTTTTTTTGGGATAAGGTGTTAGCTGTTACAAAAAATTGGATGCCCGATGGATTTGTTCCCAAAACAGCTGTCTGGATTTCTGCAGAATGGACATGCGCAACAACTGCAGAGGCTCTTGTTCCAGTTGTTCTACAAACTGCCGATGCAATCGCAGAAGCTACCATACCCTTTTATCGGAAAATTCCCTTAATTTCTTTTATCGCCCTTCCGATTTTAGCTATGATAAAATATTCTGGAAATTCTAAAAAAAATCTCTCTAAGATCTTTCTGATTTCCCCAGTTCTTCTCTATTTCTACTCAATTCAAGACTTAGAGGCCTTTGCCTCCCAATCGACAAAATTCTTGGTCTATAATTTAGCTGCCATGGCAGCCTCAATTTCTGGGGGTTACCTAGGACTCAAGTTGACACATTCCTCTCAAAATTGGGCCGACTACCGCTTCCAAATGGTGGAACACGCATTCGCTGGGAGAGTTTTTGACCTCTCTATTACACCTGCAGATAAAATTATCTTCAAAATTCCTCGTGGTTCGGCAAAAATCTTATTTCAAACTGTGATCTACAACAGACGAAATCTTAGTGATTTAATAGTAACAAAAATAAAAAATCCAAAAAGCTATGGTGTAATTACCCCTATCCTTACAAAATTTTTATATAATAGATTTGAATCAATTAACAGACAAAATCTTGCTCTTGAGATTTCTAGAAAAATACTCCCTTTCTTTTCTTCTGGCGCAACAGGATTATTCTCAGGTGCTATTATACAACCTCTATTAACAAGAAAAATTGATAAACTTCAATCCCACAGTGCTGATTTAGTAAATATTCTTGCTAAATCACTGATTGAGTATGCCAATCTTCTAGCGCATCCCCAGATTAATAAGGCGACAACTTCTCTTGTTAACCTCATTTCCAAAGATGCTAGCAAGGACCTCATTAAAACTGCGATAAAAGAACTTCAAGCCCTTTTAGAAACCAGAGTTGCTCATTGTGTTCCAGAAAAATCGGCTAAAATTCAACTACTAAATGAGGGAATCATTTGGAATAAAGAAAACCTAAATTCTCTTGCAAAAATCCTGTCAAATGAGGTCGAATCGATGGGAATATTTTTGCTCGGCTCTCCAATCTATTCCAAACAACACTTAAAATGCCTAGATATCCTCATCAAAATTCACCTGAAACCTTTTACCTATTTTACCTTTTCAAGAGGGCTGCATCTTCAGTTTGCTGGATTGCCTCTTTCTAGTATGGAAGATATCCAATTGAATGCAATCCTTCACCACGCCCTTTTCTTTGCGTTAATCGAGCCTCTTTTACCCGAATGTCTTAAAGGAGGATGTTACAAAGCATTCGGATTTGGAATACAAAGCGCAACTCAAGCAATTCACAAACTTCAAGGATTCAAACCCTCAACAACCGTATATGAAGCGCCTCTGGCTATTAATTCCAATCACTTTTATGCTCCCCCTCCCTCACCACTGTCTGCTGCCAAGACCAAAACATCTGAGGCTGCTGATGCATCAACCCTTGGGGGGGACTCTCCTAACGATGCCGAGTGGTCTGATCTAGGTGTTCCCTCAAGAATCGGCGAGGACTTTGCTAGCGAGGCCAAAACATCTGAGGCTGGTGATCTATCAAGAACCGAGAGGGACTCTCCTAATGTCGCCGAGTGGTCTGATTTAGGTGATCGATCAACCCTGGGAGGCGAGTCTCCTAATGACGCTGATTGGTCTGATCTGGGTAATCCGTCAACCCTTGGGGGCCAATCTGCTAAGGACGCCGAGTGGTCTGATCTAGGCGATCAATCAGGGAGTGAAAGTGACTTTGTTGATATATCACCTCCCGGCAGAAAATAACTAATTTGACCAGAGTTTACTGTAAGTTCTATATTACATGCCCCTGGAATCCCCCCCCCTAGAATCTCCCGGGAGAGGAGAGTGACAACTTGGTGCTGAATCAGCCGTTTGAGGGGTCTTGCACCGAAAAATGGATCATACCCCTCCTTAGCAAGAAATTCAAGAACCTCTTTATTCCAAGAGAGGTTGATATGCCGGCTCAAAAGTCTTTTTGCCAGCAGCCGTAATTGAATTTCTACAATTGATGCCATTACCTCTTCCTGCAAGGGAAGGAAGGGGAGAATTTCATCAAGGCGATTTAAAAACTCAGGCCGAAAATAACCTCGAAGGATTGGGTCTATTTCACTTATTATCAACTCCTTAGTCAGGTCTTCTCTTTTTTTAGTAATCAGTTTTTGAAGCTCCCCGGAACCAATATTAGAAGTCATAATAAAAATGGCATTTTTGCAATTCACATTTCTCCCCTTGCTATCGGTAAGTCTACCCTCATCAAAAACTTGCAAAAGAATGTTAAAGACATCATGATCAGCTTTCTCTATTTCGTCCAGAAGAACTACGCAATAAGGACGCCTTCTAATCGCCTCTGTTAACTGCCCCCCTTCCTCATAACCAACATAACCCGGAGGTGATCCAATTAATTTTGAAACAGAATGTTTCTCCATATATTCAGACATATCTAGTCGAATCATCGCCTCTTCTTGGTCAAAGAGCTGCTGCGCAAGAGCTTTAGCAAGCTCTGTTTTTCCAACGCCTGTTGGCCCCACAAATAAAAACGCGCCAATAGGCCTCATTGGATCATTAAGGCCAGCCCTCGAAGCTCGAATCGCATCAGCAATTGCCTTAACTGCAAAAGATTGACCCACAACTCTTTTAGAAATTTCCCCCTCCAAACCAAGTAATTTTTGCGCCTCTGACGCAAGCATTCTTTGTACAGGAATCCCCGTCCACTTTGAGACAATTTGGGCGATTAAATTTTCATCCACTTCCTCTTGCAAAAGTCTACCATCTTTCGAGCTCAATACTTTCTGCGCTTCTATAATCTCTTTTTCTAATGCAGGAATCTTTCCATATCGAAATTCGGCAACCCTTCCATAATCAGAAACTTTTTCCGCCTCTTCTTCTTGAAATCTCATTTTTTCAAGCGCATCTTTTTTCTCTTTTAGAGAAAAAAGCAGCCCCTTTTCCTTTTCCCATCTAGCATTTAGTAAGCTGAGCTCTTCTTTCAAGCAAGCTATCTCTTTTTCTTTTTTCTTCATTTCTTCTTCTGAGCTGAGACTTTTTTCCCGTTTTAACCCCATCATCTCAACCGTCAATGAAGCAAGCTCTCTCTCTTTAATATCAATTGGCAATGGTCTACTACCCAATTGCATGCGAATTAAACTAGCTGCCTCATCAATTAAATCTATTGCTTTATCGGGGAGATTTCGATCAGTAATATACCTCGTAGAGAGATGAACTGCAGCATGGATTGCATCTTCTGTTATTTGAACCCCGTGGTATATTTCATACTTCTCACGCAACCCTCGAAGAATTGCAATCGCATCTTCTTCTGTAGGTTCGCTTACAAAAACGGGTTGAAACCTTCTTTCCAAAGCGGCATCTTTTTCAATATATTTTTGAAATTCATTGAGGGTTGTCGCTCCAACACAGTGAAGCTCACCCCTTGCAAGGGCCGGCTTTAAAAGATTGGCCGCATCCATTGAACCCTCTGATGCTCCAGCTCCTACCAGCGTATGGATTTCGTCAATAAACAAAATGATATTTCCTTTTGCTTTCTCAACTTCAGACAAAACCCCTTTCAAACGCTCTTCAAATTCTCCCCGGTATTTAGCCCCTGCAATTAAAGCGCCCATATCAAGAACCATCACCTCTTTTCCCCGTAACGACTCTGGAATATCTTGTTGGATGATTCTTTGAGCTAGCCCTTCGACAATCGCTGTTTTACCAACTCCCGGCTCTCCGATCAACATCGGATTATTTTTCGTCCTTCGCAAAAGAACCTGAATAACCCGCCTAATTTCATCATCTCTCCCAATTACAGGATCAAGTCTCCCTTCCTTGGCAAGCTTTGTGTAATTTTTACAAAATTTATCCAAAACTTTCACAGTTTGCTCTGCTGTAGGTGAATCCATTAAGCGCCCTCCTCGTAATGATAAAATCGTCTTTTCTAACTCTTTTTCACTAATACCACTCTTCTCTTTCCACCCTTTAAAAGGCTGACTCCCCTTTTTCCAAAAGGCTAAAAGAATGTGATCCCCACTAATATACTCATCACCCCATTTCTTACAAAGAGCTTCCGCTTCTTGCAAAATAGAGCCAAGCTCGAGCCCAATTTTTGCTTCACCCCCTCCGACTTCAAATGTAGGAGCTCTTGTTACACTTGCCTCAACTTCATCTAACAAGACGAGAGAATCAAGTCCTAATTCTCGTAAAATTGTTTGAAAATAGCCCTGCTCATCTTGAAGAAGGGCAAGCAGAAAATGCCCCTGCCCTACTTCCGCCTGATTTCTCCCTTTCGCCTCATTTGCAGCTAGAGAAAGGGCTCTCATTACAGATTCCGAAAAATTTGCCATATCTCCCCTCACCAGAGTAATTTTCTAGTAACCTTTATAGCATATACTGGTTCCAAAAGTTTAAGAAAATAGGCACATAATTTTCAACCTCTAACATTCTATCGCAATAGCCGAGAAGCATGCCTCATACGGTTTTTCAAAGAGAGTTTATGAGACCGGATTTTTCTAGAACAGGGGGAGAGGAGGGCAAAATAGGGATAGGAGATAAGAATTAGGAATTGCAAAGCAATCGTTTGAAAAATTGAATTTGCGATAAGGACTATTTTTTTGCTGACAGTTGCCATTTGAATGGTTGCTTTCGGCAAATCCCATATCTCCCAAAGGGTAAGTTTTTGGATCTTTTCTTTTTCTAGTTTAAAACTTCTCTCAGGAGCAACTTTTATAAATTTCCTCACCTGTTCTAGATTCATTCTGAGAATCTGCCCATCTGTTAAGTGGACTAATTGTCTTTTAGACAACCTGTTAAAAAGGTAGCTACTCTCAATTTTTTTTATCTCCCTTTTGGTAAGCCTACTAACCTGTTTTAATGCAAGTCTATCGATGATTTCACTGCTCTCTATTTTTATAATTTGAGCACTTGTAAGCTTTTGTATTTGATCATCTCGCAATTTAAGAATCAATCGCTCACTTGTTATTTGTGAAATAGATTCAGGAGTTAGCTCTTGGACCTGACTATCTTCAATTGCATCTAAAACTTCCTCATCTTCAATTCCTGCTAGCTGAAGTCCCAAAAAAGCTCGATAATTCCTAATCACTTGATTATACGCTTCTTGACGAGCAGGATTCAAAAGAGCTCTCTGTGCAGGAGTCAGAAGCATGATCTGATATCGACGAGCCGCATTAATTTGATCCACACCTTGAAGAAACTTTACTTTATTGGATACACCGAGATGGGCGACCTGCTCCTGCCTTAGGAGACAAACGCTCTCTTCTCTGACATAGGGGACCATTTCAGGAGTTAGAGCGTGAATTAACTCGGCTTTCTTTAACGCATAAATTTGATTTTTCTTTAAAAATTGAACTTGTTCCACATGTAATCTTTCAATATCAGATTCTAAATCAAGGTTTTGTATTTCATCTGGTGTCAATAGACTCAAATCTTCACCAGCTCTTCCTAATTGCTCCCTTCTATGAACAAGAAATCTTACTCTACTCTCCCTAATCTCCCTTGCAGTTTCCGGGCTTAAAGCCTCATTTTCAAAAAACAAATCTCGCTCTGCGGCATCTCCCAAACTTAAAACACCGAATTTAATCAACCTTTGCCTCTCTATCGGTTTTTCTGAGACCCAATCATTAAGCTCTACTTTGTAACTATTCAAAAAACTGACCCTTCCAGCGATTACATTAACTTGAACAAGCAATCGATAAACCTCTTCCTCATTGGGAATGGGGAACGCTTCCAAATTTCCCTCTACAATGATGTCGGCTATGCTCTCTCCATGTTTATCAAGAAGCCAAACACCGGAGATCATATTGGTATGCAAATAGTTTCTCCAAAACTTAGTTTCCTCAAGAGATATTACTACAATTTTATACCCTGCATCTGTCTCAATCAAAAGCATATTTAATAAAGGTCTTGTCGCCTGATGAAATAGTGGAAGTTGTTTATCTGCATAAACTCGAGCAAAATTTTCACTACACAAGAGGTGGTCATCAAGAGCCCCTGTAAACTGACTCAACTCAGGAAACCCTGCGATAAAAAAGCTCTCAAAGGTATTTACACATAACCGCCCCCTACTCCACGTATTTTGATTCTGCACTTGTATTAAAAACTGAGCTGCATCCTCCGCACGCCATAAAACCTGATCTCTTTTTATTCTACCTCGCCCGTATAATTCTTGGAGTCTCCGAATTTCTTCTAAAATTTCTTGCTGATTTTCTATCTGAAGTTCACGAACGACTTCTGCAACTTCTGTAACTTGTTCAACCTCTTGCCCAAAATCACCTCCTCCCACTTTAATCTGTTCATTTAGAGGCAAAAACTGAGAAGCTTGCATTTGCCTTTCGATCGACTCCCACGCACTCTTAAAAACATCTGTATAAAGAGCAAAGGGAATCCCTAGCCGTTCTAAAATTTCCTTAAATTGCCCCTTTCTCTTCTTGAACCTTGTTTGGATTAACGTAGCTGTTTGCAATACTTTAAACTCAGCTTCAATAAAAGTTACTGGATCATCTTGTATTGCATACACAAGGCAAGGGGTCAGCGATTCTTTAATGGTTTTCAATTTTTTTAAACTTTCCCCTGCAAGAGTTTGATCCACCAATAGCTTGACTGCCATCTCGTTTGTCACATTGTCGACTTTTTGATAAAAGGAGCGAAGCATAAGCATCGATTTTTCAATTGCCGCAGCTCTAATCATCATCTCAACAATAGAAGTTCCAAATCTTGCTATCGTTTTTTCTGGTAACATCACATGAACATCTTGACTACTAGAATACTGTCTAAGACGCATCACTGCTTGCGACACAGTTGCATGAGTCAACATCTCATTCATAGTCATCACCCCAACTGCATCCGGAGTCATTTTAATGTTTGTTCCAATTGTATGCCTTTCATCACAAATAACAAAATACTCTCCAGGCTTTAGACCTACAAGAGCTAAAGAAGCCTCATCAGTCCCTGGCAAATAAATTAGATCATCGCTATGAAGTGGCAAAAAAGCGAGTCTATCTGGCCCTAGTCTATAATCTTGTTCCCTTTTTATCGATTCTTCTAAATATTCAGGATTTGAAAAATCTGCCAGAAGGGGCTTTAAAGGTCTTGCAAAAAACAATACTCCCTTAAATTTAGCATGTTGTAAGTTTAAATGATTTCTAACCTTCACAGCAATTTCAAGAGTATTACTATCTTTAAATAATCCAGCTGGGTCCAAAAGCATGCTCACCCTTTCTGGTTTTTCCGGATATAGCCTAATAATTTTTTCCAGCATTGAAACAGGGTCCGAAGAGTCGATCGAATGAAGATGAGAGCCGTCAAAATTACGGTCTAATAAAAGAGCCAAAACTTGCCCTTCAGAACCTGCTTCCGAAAGAAATCTCGATTGCATAGATTCTGGACAAGTTTCAGGAACAGGTGTCCCAGAAAACGCTCTCCTTGAGGCAAACATCGATAAAAATGAATGGGGGCCACTTGTCATTCGGTAGGCGTGATAAGAGATATGAACCATGATGGTCTCCGCTTCAAAAGCAAAGATATTTTTGTACTCACCTCTTTCTCTCTCTCCCCTTAATTTCTTTTTAGCAGAGCGCAATTTTTTAGGATCGTGCACTTCATCTAGATAAATCCCTGTCATTTTTTTGAATTTAACACTCTCTGGGGTCTCCCTTACACAAATACCGTGTTTCATCGCAGTTCTTACCGAGTGTTCGATCATTTTGAGACCTAACCACTTGATCTGATCTTCGTTAATCCCCACCTGTAAGGCTGTTGCCATCTGATAACAAGCAGCTTCAATGTGATACCCAAACTCACTAAAAGAGGGTGTATCTACACCTTGATAAGGGACTACTTTTCCGCTCGGAATCCTCCCGTAATTTCTACCACAACTTTTTGTAAGGGTAGTTGGAAGAACATCAAATAAGACGTGCTTTACCAAAGCAATTTGACGAGCAATTTTCTGGTCATTTATACTTGTCGATTCTTTCAATAATCGGATTTTTTGGATTAAAGTTTCTGGCTTTTCTTCTTCGCGAGAAAAATACGCAACCAATTCTCCCTCAACATCCTCCAAAATCGGATTTTTTAAAAGCTTTTCTGTGACTAAAGTTGCTAACCTAGGGACAATCTCTAATTTAAAAAAGTCAGAATCCATCTCTGCTTGTTTATTTAAACAGAGTCCTATAGCCGCATCAAGGCCCCTCTCTGTCATAGATTCAAAAACAAATTGAATTGCTTGAATATCATCAGGATTCATCCTCTTTTTAGTTCCTTCAGGAACATTAACCTCTTTAAAAGGGTCTAAAACACTGTGCTCTTCATCTATTAAGACATGACATTTTGTTTCTAATAGCTTTAAAATCTCAGCTAACACCCTCAAGCGATTCACTTCCCCTTCAAAACGCTGAAATTCTAATTTAATGATCTGCATTGATTCTGGGGTCGTTAAGAGGACATCCCCACACCTCCATGCAAATTTGATTTTTCTGTGGAGATCTTTAACTTTTTCGAGAGTGTCTAAATCTTGAATCCCAATTTCAAGAGTATACAACTGCTTATTAAATACCTTGTGAAGAGCTGTTCTTAAGTCTTTTTTTACAGATTGAAATTGAGATTTTGGGGTACACATCATTCCAAACCCCCCAGTATCCGGTGCCATTGCAAGCAAAATCACGGCTAAAACAGATGTTTTTCCCCCACCCATGGCAAGCTGCGCTATCATATCTTGATAATTGCTTGTTCCAGTTTTTTTTGTAAGCATATCACGAATGAGATCTATCTGCTCTTTTCTTAACCTCATATCCATTGCATATTCAAACACAAGAAAATAGGAAGGATCAGAATTGGTATACTGCCTCTCAGCTAAAAGCCCTTTATAAATTTCAAATCGGAGATGTCTTTTCTCAATCGATTCCTCTTCAATCGCATCATCCTTTTTAAAAAGTTTTTCGATCCGTTTTTTATGCTGTAATTCAGTTTGCAAAACGAGCCACTCTTCTATCTGCCGCATCAATACATCGATTTTTGCCTCGTCTAAATAGGAGTTTTCTTTTAAAAAAAGTGCCTTAGATCCTCGAAGAAAGAGATAGACAGCCTCTTTCATGGTTGACTGATTTCTTAATACCCCCCCCCTCTCTAATCCAAACGCAATGTCTGCTGGAGGGACAAAGTTAAGCTTGTCACAAATATCTTTTTCTAGAGTATTTGCAAGGGATTCTTCCACTTCTATCTCTCTTTGAAATCTACCCCGTGCCTCTTGAATCTCACCTTCAAACTCCACCTCTCTTCGGGCCCTTAATTTTTCTACCCCTAGTAAAAGATCCTCTCTTACAACTCTGCTCTCTTCCAAAATAGCCAACTCGGTTCTACCAGATCTCATCGAACTACAATTAAGGTGATCAAACTCAGCTCTGATCGATATTTCTCTGGCAACTAAACCACCTGTAATTGAATGAATTAAGGGGGGAACTACACTCCATTGAAAAGAAGATCTCAAATCTCTTCCTTGATATTCTTGAATGGGATGATGCCGAGCTCTAAGAGGCCCTTGCCAGCTTTGTTGAACTCTAACGCCCTCCTTCAGCTCTAGTTTTTCTAAAGAAATTCTTGACTTAGCATGTTTGATAAAATTTTTATAAACATAAGCCACTTCCCCCTTTTTAACCTCAGACAGAGCTCTTGGAAGGGGAAATAATTGTGTGAAATCTCGGTAGATTTGAGCATCTAAACAACTTTTTTGATGGATCGCAAAAAGAATAAATAAAAATTCCTCTGTGATACGAAGCGAAGTCAAACTTAAATTGGCTTTAATAAATCTCTCTAATTGATCCAATTCACTTTGTCTCGTAATCCGAATTGCAGCTATAATCATCTTCTCTTTTTCTAAGTCAATTGTATAGGAAGAACTTATTTGAAGCCTTTTTGCGAAAATTTGCGAAAATTCATTTAGAGGAATCGATTCCTGTAATAAAAAGGAGGGAAGCTCTACAATCCTTTTGCGGATGTTTACCCGAGAGGCCGCTCTTTGATGCTCGACACTTTTAGTAAGTTGAGCAGATTGAACAACCTCCCCCATTAGTACCCGAGATCTCGATTCAGAGAGGCTAGACCAATATCCCCCCATTTCCCACTCCTCAATCGAAGACAATCTCATTCCAAAAGGAATTCGATCGAAAAGTCTGTAATACTCGGCATAGATCTTGTGAACCCAATCGCATACACTTCGATTCTCCCTAGGAAGGATTTTTTGAGAATATCTGATGAAATGGCACAAACAGGCTAGATGCTTAGGGCTATTGTTGTGATGACTTTTAAACCAATTAAATAAATCCAATATAAATTTTTCTAAATTTTTTTCTGATAAATCTTCTGAAGGATATTTATAAATCTGTTCTAAAAACAGATCGTATTGGTTTTGCATCAACCACAACATCGACAAATAAAAATTTCCTTCAGGAGTTGTTGCCATCAATGGCCCCGAAGAGCTTTGAATATACTCTACCACATGTCTTTTCCGATCAATGGATTGATACCAACTCTCGTTTTGGTCTAGTAGGTTAAATTCTCCCTCTCCTATTTCTTTAAACTGACCTACGGGGACATAGTAAATGGCATCTCCTTTCTCGTTTTTAAAAAACATCCACTCTTTGATTGCTCCAAAAATCTTTGGCTTGGAGATGTCGGTAATTAAAAAGTAACCAGGGTGCGATTCCAGTTCGTATCGATCTTGGTCTTTTAATAAAGAGATCTCCCCCCCCTCCCAAATGTGTAGCGTGGGAAATTTCAAACGGATCTTCCCAGTATCATAAAGACAAACTTCGATCCTATCTGAAGAGACTAACCCTTGAAAAAGGGAACTTTCTCCCCAAAGTTTTTCTATAATTTGCCTCTCCCCATATCTCTTAATCTCCCTTTTTGAAACAGTCACTTGAATTTCAAAATTATCCCGATCGAGTCCATAAGCTAACGCATCATCAGTTCGTCTGAAATAGAGATACCTCTGAGCAAGAGACTTCGGCAATACCTCTTTTAGCTCTTTCGGATGAATAAATTTAAGCCAAACACCCCTCTCGTAAATTGCAAAATCGGAAAACCACCCCTCTGAACTTTGCACTGTTTTCGCGCGAAATGTCCTTTCGCTTGCCTGAAAAACTAAATATCGTCCTTCTATCGAATACCTTGTAATTCCAGAGGGGAACAACTCTTTAAAAGATTGAGAGTAGATCCATTCCGGCGGAGAACTTACAGTTAAAAAACCCTCATCCGTAGCAATAGTTCCGTTAAGAAAATCCATTTCAAAGAGTCTAACACCTTGTCTATCTACAGATAATGAAGTTGTTGAGGGCCGAGTCCATCTCTCTTGAAAATCAATCTCTCTCATTCCTACTTGTAAAAAAATATTTTGCGCAAATCTATTTATATCGGAAAGCTCGCTCACAAAACGTTCTACTTTTTCGAAATAGATTTTTTCAACAATTTGGCTAAACCACCCCAATCTCTGAGATTCAGGAACTCTTCCCGTAAGAGCTTTTTGCAAGATCCATCCTTCTAAAGCGCTTTGACAATCGTTTGCTAAGCAAGCATTAAACACTTGGATCTGATATCGAATTTGAGCATCTCTTGGACTCATTTCAGGCAAAACAGGACTTTCTAAATAGGCTTTTAATAAAGGAAAGGCAGGAGCTTGTAAAAGATCTCTTCCTGTTGCTTCCAACAATTGACTCCTCGCTATTAAAACAACAATAGCAAGCTGCAAACAAACTCCGTGATTTACCTTCCCATCTACCGTCTGATCAACAAAAAGTTTAAACGATTTTTCAATAAAAGATTCGAGCTGTAGTCGAAACGATTCCTCTTGAATAGCCTTTCTTAAAGGAATCGACATCACCCCCCCTGAAAGACCACTTTTCAACATTCCTAAAACCCATAACGAAATTATTCCAGGATTTTGTAGTTTTATAAGATGCTCTTGAAAGTAGTGTAAAATCGCTCCGGGCTGTTCGTCTAGGACAGATTGGGAATAGGAAACTGAACCTAAGGGGTTGTCTAGAAATAGAGTAATAGCCACTTCTTCTGAGGGGATCTTAAATCTTTTAAAAAAATCTTTTTGTGGATAACCTGTTGTAATCTCTTTTAATTTTTCACTACTGTGGAGGGTTAAGCTTCTTACTGCCAACTGCTCCTCTTTTTTGGGATTGAAAAAAACATAGGAACCTTGTAACCACGTAATCATGGATACATTTCTATCAATAACATCTTCGCGCAAATCGATTCGTAAAGGCAATATCTGATTGTCTGTTCCCAGGAGACTCAAAGTCTCGAGAAAAAGGGAATAGACAAATTGCATCCCTACGCTATCCGGGGAAGAAAAATTAGAAATAACTCCATTTCTTGCTCTCTGAAAAAACATACGAACTTTATCTGCTCTTGTGCCAAGACCTCTAAAGTGAGACAATTCACATTTCTCAACCAGTTCAAAGGCCCACCGGACAAGATTACTTGGATGGTCTTTGTCTAACTTGGCACTTTTAGGATGCCCTTCTATTTGAATAAGAGTCTCTTCCAGGCAAGTTTTTTGAAAGGGTCGAAAATAGATTCGGAGATCCTCTATCTCCTCTATGATTTTTTGCTCCGCAATAATTTCGTATCGATCACTTAACCAAGCATCCATTAAATTTGGCAACCGCTGCTCACTTAAAAGCCCCCCATCTCCCATCCTTCTACTTAATTCACAAGCAGTCATATGAGAAATTGCAAGTAATTTTAAAACAGTCGTTTGATGCGCGGGATTTATTAAAGATTTTTCATTGGGATGAAACAGTATTTGAATTTGCATGATCGATTGCAAAACCTCCGGATTTTCAACCAATTCTGTTAGCCAGGTTCTTTTTATTTCAGAAACTTTTGGCTGCGCTAACACATAGTCTGCAATTCCACTTAAGTAACTCTTGAGCTCAAACCTTGTTCGGGCTGAAAAAATTTCTCTTAAACTCTCACAAAATTCCCTTCCTGAACGAGAAACCCTATCACAGCGAAACATGGGGGAGCAAGGGGGGGCTTCCGTTGCTCTCATCTGAATTCTAAGAGTATCAACACCTCTCCAAAACCGTTCCAGGTTGCTTTGACACTGTCCCCTAGGCAATAGAGCTAAACGGCTATCCGCTCTTGTTAACATAGTTTGAGCTCTACCCCTTTCCTCGATTTCCCTCCCGATTCTATCTCCGATTTTTGCGGCATTTAAATACCATCCAAGCCGTTCTCCAAGCTCCCCTTTGTGTTTCCGTAGACGGCCTATTGAATGGATCTCTAACTCCCTTGCACAAACTCTTAAAAAATTAAACGAAAGGCCTAGTTGCGATCTCACTAAACACTTTCTTTCATAAGCTCTCAGCAATACCTGTGTTTGAACCCAAGTAACCACTGCTTTATAGAGCTCTGGGCTTAATTGCGCGTGAAGCCATGCAACAATCGATCGGTAGGAACAAGTGCCAGAATGTTGCTCTCTAAAATAGATTGCCCCCGATTTTGAGACCTCTCTCTCCTCCAGTAAGGGGGCAAAACAGAGCTGTAAAATTACATCCATGTTATAATTTTTTTCACTAGGGAGCTTACATTTAATCTCAAAAAGAGTTTGAAGCCACGCCGAGTGAGGACTCCCCTCTAACAAATATTTTTTCTTCACATTTTGAAATGAAATAGAAGTGACTCTCCTATCCAAAAAATTTCGTATGATTGAAGAGGACTTGTCTAAACCACCTCCAGTATTGTAAATAGAAAGATCAAAAAAACCAATTTTAGTACAAACCACCTCTACTAAAATTGCATGTCCCCCAGACTGGTCCGCCCATCCTGAAGGAATCAGCAACTTCCCCCCAGGCAATAAAGATTGAATCTCACGATGAAAATAAGAGGCTAACGTCTCAACAGATCCATAATTTCCCAAAGAAATTTTTAATACCCCTACCACATCAATGAGACTTTTTCCCTCAGGAGATTCTGCAGGGAAAAAAGTTTTCTGACAAAGATCGAGCAACTTGCATAAAAGCTCTCCCCCCTGCTCAAACCTCCACCCCTCATAACCAGATTCTGAAGCAACCCGATCCCCTAAAACATGAGCTACAGCCTGACCTTGACAAAGGTCATAAATAGAACTCTCAATCGCTCCATTCTCCCCCCTAACAATCTGATCAGGCAAATCAAAATCCCCGACCCTTCCCGACGCAGCTCCTGCCCCTAATCCTACCCCTGCCCCTGCCCCCTCTGGAAGAAGTGATAGAGATCTAGCAGCAATAGTTGAAATTCTTTGAGAATCAAGAGGCGAGCCGACTTGAGCCCCAGCTCCACCTACACCCATTCCTAAAATTGAATCCATAGCAAACCCTTAAAATGAATGAACAAAATTTTAGCAAATTCTTTGATAATAAACGACATAAAATAAATTATAAATCACAATATTTGTAAAGATCTACCTCATTAAAAATTGATTTACCATTTCAATTTAAGTAAATCTTTGATAAATTTGTTGGGTATGCTTGTCTACTCGCAAAAAATCCTTTTATTTGTAAAGGAACTAAATGAGACCCTTAGAACCATTCTGGCTCGTGAAATCGGAGTAAAAGTGAATGGCCAAAGATTTTATGACAAAGGGGAGCGCTTTTCTTATCCGATTAAAGTAGTTATATTTAATGACAAAAATTCTTTGGGCTATTTTAATCCAAATTTTTTTGAGTTGGGCTTTCATGAATCTACTATGTATTTTTCGAAAGAAAAACTGCACAATTTAATCAGACATGAAATTGGACACTATATGGCGTTTATCAAGTTTGGGAATTGCATAGAGCCTCATGGAACCGAATTTAAAAACCTGTGCAAAAACTTTGGCTGGGGAAAGGATGTTTATGAAGCTCGAACCTCTCAAGCGCCCTCTGAAACTCCATTTATTGAAGAGAGCGCCATTTTAAGAAAAATTCAAAAATTGCTAGCTCTTGGCTCCAGCAGTAGCAAACATGAAGCTGAAGTTGCCATACTAAAATCAAGAGAGCTTTTATTAAAACATCACATAGAAAGCTCTTTCCTAGAATCGGAGGGTTGTGAAAAGCTATTTGTCAAGCGGGTCCTTTTCTCAAAAAAACGGAGCCAAAAAATAGAATCTATAGCAAGAATTTTAGAAACTTTTTTTGTAACTGTTGTCTTTCATCAAGGAAAAGATGGGGTGCATTTAGAAATTTTAGGCGAATTTGCCAATATAGAAATTGCTGACTATGTAGCAAATACATTAAATCTTGAATTTGATGCTTTATGGGAAGAGGCCCGCTCTACCCTAAATCTAAAAGGAACTATTGCAAAAAACTCCTTTTTTTACGGTCTTGCTAAAGGCTATTGTGATAAAATTGGCTCCCTTAAAAAAGAGTATACAAGCGAAACAAGCCATGCGATCGTTGTAATAGAAAAAAAACTAGCCCTCGGAAAAGATTTAGTCTATCCCCGATTACGTTCAAACAAAAGTTGCGCAAAATATTGTCCTACCTCAGGATCTGCGGGTGAACAAGCTGGCAAAAATCTAAATATTAACTCTGCAGTGACCTCCTCAAGCGGCGCTACAAAACTTATCTCCTAGTAATTTAGATCTAACTTTGTTAAAATACTCTCTTATGTATCAAAAAACCCTTATTAAGGGAATTATCTTTGCCTTGGGAGCCTGCTTTGTTTGGGGCCTTATTTTTATTGTTCCCTACTACATGACCGACTTTTCCCCGCTCGAAGTTGTCATTGGAAGGTATCTATTTTATGGTTCAATTTCAGCTTTTATGTTTGCCAAAGCTAAATTTCAAAAAAAATGCAGCTATTCAAAGTCGATCTTGTTTAAGGCTCTCTACTTTTCCCTAATTGCTACTATTGGCTATTACACCTTTCTTGTACTTGCCATTCGATATTCCTCCCCTGCTATTTGCGCTCTCATTATAGGGATCAGCCCTATTTCCATTGCCTTTTATGGAAATTGGAAACAAAAAGAGACCTCATTTAAAAGTTTAATTGTCCCTTCTATTCTTGTATTAGCTGGATTAATCATCATTAATGCTGAAGCATTTACAGAGGTTTCCAACCCATTTTACTACACCCTCGGACTTTTTTTTAGCTTTGGCGCTCTTGCCTCATGGAGCTGGTATGTTGTTGCAAATTCAAGTTTTTTAAAAAAACATACGGCTGTATCCCCGAGTGATTGGGCAACTCTCATTGGCGTCTCCTCCCTATTTTGGGCGTTTATTATGATGCTAATTTTAACACCCTTTTCTAAATCGCCCTTTGAACTCACTAAATATTTAAGTTATGAATTTCTAGTTGGAAGCGCTTTGATGGGACTCGTCTGTTCTTGGGTAGGTTCATTTCTTTGGAATCGAGCTAGCCTCTATCTACCAGTCTCACTAGCAGGTCAACTCACCATTTTTGAAACCATTTTTGGGGTTCTATTTTTTTACATCCTTACAAAAAGCGTTCCATCGACAGTGGAAACCCTCGGAATTGTTGTACTCATCTCAGCAATTGTTTATGGAATCCGAAAATTTGCACGAAGAAAATCATTTACCGACCAAATCAGCCCGCACTAATTCCACTGAAAAAAAATGGGATGTAGAATTTTCATCCCCAGAGTCATTGCCTCACACCTTAATTGTGGCGTTTTGAGCAAATTTAAAATCGCTTCTTTGAAACCCTCTACATCTGTTCTGAGTTTCATGCCAGACCACTTTACATAAATCGCACAACTCTCCAAAAGCAACACAGTTCTGAGCGAGGATAATAAAAAGCGCCTTTCCACCTCGCTATGCATTTCTAAAAGAGCTTTATAATCTTGCAAATGTTTATAAATTTCTGTAAGGAATGGATAAATATACTCTTGTAACTCTTTATAAGAGAGTGGCTTTAACGGCTTTCCTGTTTTAAAATCGGTCTGTAAAGGATCTGGTAACCCTAGTATAATTTCCTTCAGCTTTTCCTCTATCAAATCCTCGGGCGCTTTTACTTCGCTAGCTAGAACCTCGATTCTAATTAACAACTGCTGATCTATAGCCAAAAGCTCCTCAGAGTCTAAATAGCCAAAGCTCCTTCGTCGCTCTAAATAATTGTCAAAAAAGAAGCGAAACCCTCTGAGCTCCCTTAATTCAAAAATATCGGCTTTTATGGGTATTGTATCAAATCTTTTTCTCAAGTAAGAGACACTATCATCAAACTCTTTTTGAGAGGGGTGTGTCCCTCGTGAAATTAAAAAATAGAGATACTCAAGTTTTTTATGATCCGATCCCTCTTCAGAACCCATCCTAAGGCATTTAGAGTGAATATGAAAAACACTTAAGCTAAAAGAATCAATTTCAGAATGAGCCATACCCCGCTCTTCTACGATCTGCATTCCTACTTGAAAAGGAACTTTCTCTACCTTCTCATACACCATCTTCAACCTGTCAATAAAGAAATCTCGGAACGCAATGAGCAAAATCTCTCTTTGTTTATTCTCATAACTCATAATGGATGAGGAAAAACTATCGACTGCATCATAAAAAGCTTTCACCTGCAAAGCAATACTCTCTCGATCGACCTCAGCCAAATCTAAAATTTGTTGAGATGCCTTTAAAATAATGATCTCAGGAAGTCCTAAAAACTTATCCTCGGTTCCCAATCTTGGCATAATTGCCGTCGTCTCTTCTTCGATCTTTGTTAAAAAATTCCGATAGGCCTCAGGGTGCCTTAGCCGCTTTTGTTCGCAGAGGATATTTAAATCTATTAAATGACACTTCAGTAAGACAAGATTCCGATAGTCCAGAGAATCGGAAGCTCTAAGAGAATCAAATCGCTCTTGTAAATATGCAAGCGCTTTCACCAAGTTTTCATCTGCCGGGTAAGCTAGGACAGTGGCGTTTTCTTCTATCTCACCTAAAAGCTCGTAATATTCTTGCAAAGAGGTCAACCCCACCCCTGAAAGAGGAAGTGTGGTGGCTGCTAAAGAAGAGCTTGTTGTAACAGGATCCATATTGGTCAAAAACTTTATACAACTCGATCTATTTTTACAAGAAATTTATAACCCGGGCGCTTAAGTCGGAATTTCATAACTACAACAAAACTCAAACATGCCAAAATGAGCCAGTACCAAACAATACTAGAAACCATTCCCGTTTTTTTATACGCCCATAGAGAAATAGATGCCGTCTGACCGCCAAAGAGCTGAGAGCCTATAGCATACCCCACTGAGATCACTGTACACCTATGCTCTTTAGGGACAAGATCATTTGCCCATGCATGAAAGGGAGCGCAAAAGACTACACCAATCAAAACAAAAATCAATCGGATGCTAAGAATAGCCTCGTAAGAGGCGCCTGGGAGAAACTGGACTAAAGGGACCCCAATTATCATTACTAACCCTGATGAAATTAACATAATTTGTCCTCTTGTGATTCTAGAAGCTAACCACCCTGCAAGTGGTAAGGCGCAGAAATCAAAAACAAGGAGAAAGGTATTTAAACCAATCATCTCCTCTTTGGTAACCTGAGAGACAAGAGGAATAAACCCATTCATTAAAACAATCGCTATCGAGTAGTTTGCATACGAAAACCCAGAGACAATCGCAATCGCTCCAAGAGCTCTACGATGAATCCACAACGATTGGAAAAGATTATCGTTTGCCACCCTCTTCAAATTAGGATCAACTTTTCCTCGAATGACTAAGCCAAAAAGACCCGAAGCGCACCCAATCCAATACAAAATTCGCCACCCCGAATCAAATCCGTTAAAAAAACTAAGAGCGAACACCCCTGCAGATGCAAGTAAAATCCCCCCGATCGTCGTCATCGCATAAACACTACTAAGCAAATCTTGATGCTTTGCCGGGGCATTTTCCAGAAGAAATACTCCTCCACCCATACCGGAGGAGAAAAAATTTTGCAAAATTCTCCCCATACAAAAAATCAAAGGAGCCCAAACTCCAACATCCTTATAAATCGGAGTAAAAGCAATTAAACCCGACACAAAACTCATTCCCGCAAAATTCCAAAAAAGAGTACGCCGCCTTCCATACAAATCACCCAAATACCCAAATACTATCGCCCCAATAGGTTTTGCAATCATCCCTACCGGTATCATTCCATAAGTCAAAATTAGAGCCGTTACTGGATCGTCATTGGGAAAAATTAAAGGGGCCAAAAAAGGGGCTAAAAAACCAAAAAGGGCTGTATCGTAGTGTTTAAAAAAATTACCCAACAAAGCAGACCAAACAACTGCTCGATTCGCTAACATACCCAGTTCCTTGACTTACTAAACCTGCTCTATTATACTCAATTTTTAGATTAAATAGGTTATTCTTCCGATGAAAAATCGATGTTTCGGAAATGGTCCGGGAAAAGAGTTTTATGCCCATTATCACGATCACGAGTGGGGTATTCCAGTTCACGACGATAACAAACTTTTTGAAATGCTTATTTTAGAAGGGGCGCAAGCAGGACTTTCGTGGGAGACCATTTTAAAAAGACGAGAAGGCTACCGAAAGGCGTTCTACAACTTTGATCCTCTACAAGTATCTACGATGAGTGATGCGGAATTAGACAATTTAATGCAAAACGAAGGGATCATTCGCAATCGCCTAAAAATTCATGCAGCCAAAAAAAATGCACTTGTCTTCCTCTCGATTCAAAAAGAATTTGGCTCTTTTGACCACTACCTATGGCGCTTTGTAAATCATCAACCGATCATTAACCACTTTGCCAACTTGAAAGAGCTCCCCGTTGAAAGCCCAGAAAGTATCGCCCTCTCAAAAGACTTAAAAAAACGGGGGATGACCTTTGTGGGCCCGACCATCATGTACGCTTTCTGCCAAGCTGTTGGCCTCGTAAACGACCACCTTACCTCGTGTTATTTATCCAAGAAGGGGTAAGAGAGTCACACCCCCTTGATCAATCGTGACGGAAAGAGCTGCCTCTTTTAAACCCGGTATTGAGGTTAATACGTTTATCTTACTTCCAGCGTTTTTGAATCGCTTTCCACTGAATAATTTGATAAAGTGCTGCAAGACCAACAATTACGAAAACAATCCTTGCAAGAACATCCATCGAGCCTAGAACGTAAGTAACTAAATTAAAATCAGCTACTCCAACTAAACCCCAATTAAGCCCCCCAATTACTAATAAAATTGCTGCAATTACATCTAATGTTTTCATAGATCTCCCTATATGTTTAACTTAATATTTTTATCCCCTATTTTTAAAATATTTATCAATAGATAATTTTTTAAACCGGAGACAAAAGGGAGAAAAAGTTGCTGAATCGACAAAACATCGAACCCACTCATAATCAAATTGATGAATTCTCATAATTTTTGTATAACAGTCTCTCAAAAAAAAGATTGATTATGAGTTCGATAACTTTAACTTTTGAACAAGCTCCGTTAACATTCAACCTATTTAGTGTATTTGAAGCCCCACAAAAATCGTGGAAAGAGATCCGTGGAATTGCACACGAATGGACTCTGTTTGCAAGGACAAAAATGAGAGAACTTAGATCTGAGCGCGAGCTTTTTGAAATCTACGGGGATATTCAAGATCTTACTGATACTTTATTTGACATACTACAAGAACCTTCATCCCCTCCCGAAAGCTCTATTCTTTTATGTAAAGATTCTGAGGAGATCCCCCAAGCTATAGCCCATTTTGACAAATCCAGTAACCGGATTAACATCTTGGTTACTAACCCCAATAACATTCAAAAGCGCCTTAACCATAGATTTCACAGAATCGGAGCAGGTTCTGCAATTATGCTCTACTCCATCAAAAAAACGGTAGAAGCGAAACGGGAGAGTTTAAAAGTTTTTTCTTGGGAGCGTTCCTATCGCTTTTATAAAGAGATCTTTTTCTTTGACTCAGTGGGTCATGAGACAAGCCTTATTTTAGAGCTATCTTTAGAAAAAATCAAAAGGCTAATTTCGTCAGGGGTAGAACCTTTTACCCTCTTAGAATAAGCAATTTATTCAAAGCCAAGATAATCTTGTCTTATATTAAGGCTACCTGATAAGCAATAAGCTATGATGTGTTTAGCCATTGCTATTGGTGCGGGACTTGGAGCCCTGCTAAGATTTTCTCTTGGCATGCTCCTCAATTCTCACTTTCCTACAATTCCACTTGGAACCCTAGTAGCGAATTTAGCGGGGGGCTTTTTGATGGGACTTTTTATGGCCATCACAAAAAATCACTCTTATACCCCTGATATACTTAAACTTGCAATCGCAACAGGATTTTTAGGGGGGCTTACCACTTTTTCCACATTTTCAGCAGAAACCGTAACTTTACTGGCCAACCAAGAGTACTTGTGGATGGGCCTTATGATCTTTGCTCATGTGGCAGGGAGCATTTCGTTAACAATTATTGGAATTTATACCGTAAAACTTTTTACAACGTAAGGCTGCTATGAAAGGCGTTTGCTTGAAATTCTACACCTATGAAATGCAAAAACATAAGAATATTTCTTTGTATGAATGGCTACTAGAAATCGCTCGAAAAGAGGGCTTTGCTGGGGGATTTGTATTAAGAGCTATTGCCGGATTTGGGCATGAAAAAAAAATTCACGAAGAGCATTTTTTTGAACTCGCCTCTAACGTCCCAATAAAAATTCAATTCGTTCTCAGCAAAGAGGATGCAAATAAATTTCTTGAAATTCTTAAGCAGGAAAATCTCCATCTTTTTTACACCCTATCTGAATTAGAGTATGGCCACATTTAAACGCAGTTGATATACTGACGCCATGAAATCGTGCCCCAAATTAATTTTAGCACCTATGGAGGGTGTGGGTGATAGAACCTTTCGAAAAGCTATTGCCTCCATAGGCGGTTTTGATGAAGCGGTGATGGACTTTTTATCAGTCCCCCAAAACGCCCATATCCCCAGCCTTTCAAAAAAATATGTGTCAGATGAGCTCGGAGAGATCCCCCTTGCCGCACAATTAATGGGCTCCGATCCTATTTTAATGGCAGCAATGGCAAAAGAGATGGAGCGAAGAGGGGCTAAACGTATTGATTTGAATTGCGGATGCCCCTCTAACACCGTCACTGGCCACGGTTCTGGCTCAAGTCTATTAAAAAACCCAACCAACTTACACACAATTGCCAAGGCGATGGTTGATGCCGTTAGTGTTCCAGTGACAGTAAAAATGCGCTCCGGATTTCATGACACCTCCCTATTTCAAGAAAATTTACTTGCGGCAGAATCAAGTGGAATTAAATTCTTGACGCTACACCCTCGAACTAAAGTAGATGGATATGGTCCCCCTGCAAAATGGGAACTGATTGCTCAGGCTAAGTCGATCTTAAAAATCCCAGTTGTGGGAAATGGTGATATCCTCACAGTGACAGACGCTCTTAACATGCTGAGCCAAACGGGGTGTGATGCTCTTATGATTGGAAGAGGAAGTGTTGCAAACCCCTTTATTTTTCACCAAATCAAAGCCCATTTTTCAGGGTCCCCTTTTACACCTACCTGGGAGGCTCTTCACAAATATATCCTGCTCTTTGTAAGCGAATTACCAGGTGATATGGCGATGCGTGGCAAAATTAATAAATTGAAGCAGCTCTTCGGTTTTATTTTTACCTCCAAACCACCCCTTATAGAGTTAAGAAAAACCATGCTTACTTTCTCACCGACAACCCTTGACTCTTTCTTAGACTTTACTATTCCCCTCCTTCATAAAGGTTGGCATTTCTTAGAAAAAACGGAATAAATCTTTCAAAAAAAGAATAAATCACAAAAGTAAATTTTAGGGAAAGTCTCTTTATCCTGGTACGTTTTCCGATGATATCGTATAATTTCCTACCAATACTTTAAGAAGGTGAGGTTTTATGAAAAAAAATTCTATGCTCTGGAAAGTTTTGTTGGCAATTGGTCTTGCAATCGTTGTTGGAAACCTAACCGGCACAACTTCAGGGGTTTTTGGCCTTACTTTTTTTAAACTCTTTGATATCGTTGGACAGCTCTTTTTAAATTCCCTAACCCTACTGGTTGTCCCCTTAATTACTTCCGCTATCATTAGTGGTATTGGCCAAATGCATGGTCAACAATCTTTAAAAAGCTTAGGACTAAAGACATTCGCCTTCTATATTCTAACTATTGCAATGGCTGTTGTTGTCGGGGTTATTTTAGTAAATGTGATCCATCCTGGCAGCTTTCACCAAGAACTAACCACAACCGATCTAGCATCACCCGAGCATCTTCAGATAACAACTCAAGGGGAAGCATTTACAAGCGTCTTATTTAAATTAATTCCGACCAATATCATCGATGCTGCAGCTCACATGAATATGCTGGGTATTATCTTTTTTAGCCTCCTCTTTGGTTTCGGTATGATGCACATTGAAAAAAGCGCCCATGCAACCCTTCAAAGCTTTTGGAAGGGGATGTTTGCAACTTTGATGAGAATGACCCATTTTGTAATGAAGGCGATGCCTTTGGGAGTTTTTTGCCTGGTTGCTAAAACAGTGGCAATGGGTGGAATTCAATCGATTACCAATTTAGCCTATTTTTTCTTAACTGTATTTACAGGCCTTTTGATTTTTTGCCTCATTGTGATCCCCCTTCTCCTGAAATTTTCAGGAATTAGTCCACTGGCTCACTTAAAAGCGGTAGCTCCTGCCCTCTTCACAGCTTTTTCGACAAGCTCATCTGCTGCGACACTCCCTGTGACAATTGAATGTATGGAAAAAAATGCCGGCGTTTCAAATAGAATCTGCAGCTTTGTAATTCCTCTGGGGACCTCCATGAATATGGCAGGCTCTGCCCTGTATGAGTGTGTAGCGGTACTATTTATCGCACAAGCCTACGGAATTGATCTCACCATGGGACACCAAATCCTCATAGCTTTTTTATCTCTTATTACTTCCATGGGGGTAGCTGGAATTCCTTCAGGGAGCCTTGTAGCAATCATTATCATTCTTAATTCCCTAGGACTTCCTGCAGAGGGGATAGCTCTAATCCTCCCAGCAGATCGCCTCCTCGATATGTGCAGAACCACAACAAATGTGTTTAGCGACACTGCATGCTGCGCACTGGTAGCTAAATCTGAAGGGGAAACTGTTCTTAGCTCATAAAATTCCAAAGAGGCTCAAAAGGGCAAGTCTAAGAATGGAACTTATAGAGTTGCAAATTGATCGGTTGCGGAAATAAGGGCATCTAGAATCCCGGGTTCACTGGCAGAATGGCCTGCGCTTGGAATAATTATTAATTCAGCCTTAGGGAGAGCTTTTGACAAGTCCCAAGCATTTTTTACAGGGCATATCGCATCGTATCTGCCGTGAATAATAGTGGTAGGGATATCCTCTATTTTGTACGCCTCTTCAATCAATTGATTGTCTGTTTTAAAAAACGCCTTATTTTTAAAATAGTGACACTCAATCCTGGCAACTGCCTCTGCATGGTTACCCTCGGTAAAATAATTTACAAATTCGGGATCAACTTCTAGTCGTACCGCCATTCCTTCCCATCTTGCCCATGCATAAGCTGCCTCTTCTCGTTGATCCGACATAAGCCTCTTGTAATAGGCGCTTATCAAGTCGCGCCTCTCCTCTTGTGGAATGATTGCTACAAATTTTTCCCACTCTTCAGGAAATAAATAATTTGCACCTGATTGAAAAAACCACTTAAGTTCCTCCTCTCTACATAGAAAAATTCCCCTAAGAATTAACCCTTTTACCCTCTTAGGATGACTCTCTGCATAAGCAAGGGCAAGGGTGCTCCCCCAAGAACCGCCAAAAACGATCCATTGCTCAATTTTAAGAAATTCTCGGAGCCTTTCGATATCGGCAACAATATCCCATGTGGTGTTTTTTTCTAAACTTGCATGAGGCCTACTTTTCCCACAACCCCTCTGGTCCATGAGAATAATTCGGTATTTTTCAGGGTCGAAAAATCTTCTATGTTTAGGATCTGTTCCACTACCTGGACCGCCATGAAGAAAAATGACCGGGTTTCCCCCCATATTTCCACTCTCTTCAAAATAGATCTCATGCTCATCTATCTCTAGAAATCCCATTCGCTGAGGTTCAATTGGAGGATAATAATTTTTCATGGTAAAAGTCAGTATACCTTATAAATGATTTTCTTGATATTCTATATTTGAATGACACCCTCCCTTTTTTTCTTATCTCTTTTAGTTGCCTCTATCTGGGGAATGAACTTCGTAGCAATCCGCCTTGGCCTCAATGGATTTCCCCCACTATTTCTAGTATTTGTCAGATTTTTTCTAACTAGCATCCCTGCAATTTTTTTCATAAAAAAGCCAAAAATTCCCTTCAAACTAGTTCTCCTCTACGGCCTAATTATGTTTGCCCTCCAATTTAGTTTTCTCTTTCTGGGAATCGGGCTAGGTGTAGCTCCAGGTCTTGCCTCTTTAATCACACAAGTACAGGTCTTTTTTACCCTCTTTTGGGGCATTCTATTTTTTAACGAAAAACCCAATCGCTTGCAGTTGCTTGGTTGCATTGTTGCCTTTTCAGGACTCTTAGTAGTTGCCACCCACAGCTGTAAAACAGTTTCCGTTCTTGGATTTTTTTCCCTTCTTGGCGCCGGTCTTTTTTGGAGCATCGGAACTATGATTGCTAAAAAAATCGGGAAGGTAAATCTTGTTTCACTTGTGATGTGGAGTAGCTTGGTTGCTTGGCCCCCCTTACTGGCGCTCTCCCTCCTCCTTGAAGGTTACGAAAAAATCTACTTTGCCCTTACCCATCTCACTCCCATCACAATCGGTTCAACCCTCTATATTACCTACTGCTCAACTCTCGTTGGCTATATTCTTTGGAGCCATCTTGTCCAAAAACTTCCCCTTGCAACGATCGGCCCCTTTACAATTCTTATCCCCATCATTGCCATGACAAGCTCCATTTTCATTCTAAATGAACCTCTCCATTCCTGGAAGATTTTAGCCGCAATCCTCGTTATCTCAGGTCTTGCCCTCAATCTTTTCAGCAAAAAAATCTTATCCCTATTTACTTAAAACCTGCTTTTTAGATAAGAAAACAACACTTGCTTGAGGAAGGTATTGAAACTGCTCAGGGGTCAATGCGCGAATAATTGCGGGGGCTTTTAAAATTTTAATCGCATCTTCATTTAGCGCCCTTGTGATTGCCCTCATTTTATCTTTAGGTATTTGAATAAGAACCTCGTGAGGCAATCTAATCATTTTTTCTACGCTTAAGGACAAAAATTCATCCTTTTGAATCAGAGAGGGTCTGCGCTTTAATAAAACATGGAGCTCGTTTTCAGGGATCGATTCAAATTCCTCACACGTTAGACTAGGTCCTTGATACCGTTTCAAACAAGAGACTGCCTCTCTGCTCAAACTCTTAAGAAAATCTATCCCTAAGGATATCAGCTGAATGTGCGTTAAATTTTCTAAAATTTCGATATGACCGTCGACAATACTCTCTTTTATCCTCTCCAAAAACCCCTGATTACCAAACAATCTTTTTAGATTTATTTCAGAGATCTGTTCTTTTTGTACCTTTTTCATACCAAAATAGGCTGTTTCTAGCTCCTCCAGGGCATTAATCTCCTCTTTGTGTTCAAGGCGTATAATTAATTGAGGCTCAACTAAAAATTTGCGCTGCTGTTTAGTTAAATAGGAAAAAAAGGCTGGGTCTATAGAATTAATCGCCTCTTGATTTTGCAACGATTTTATGATTACTTGATTTGTAAGATACCTGGCACTTTTCGGGGCGACGCATTGAAGAATTCCGACAGCTTGCTCCCCAAACTGTTCTATTTTATGTGGATAGCAACAAAGGGTTCGAATTTGAGTCTCAGTTAATTGTTCCATTTGTTGAGGACTTAAAACTAAGAGTAGCTCTATCTCCTCAATTCTCTCTAAAACTTGCGGGCTTGAGATGTAGCGAATTTGGTTAGGAGACAAAAGATTTGCCTGGATGGGGCTGATTTCTTTTAATTGCGAGCCCAAAAGATTTCGCATCTCTCCTCTTGTCTTGATTTGCCTGATTTCCAAAGAAGTTAACAGCGTTGTCATTTTTGGATGAGAGGGAGTCCTAGAACAGGTTTCTCCACTTTTTATAACCACCCTATCTCTTATTCTAAATAACGGGTTGCTTTCAAAAAGTTTTTGTTCCCCGATCTTCTGATGACTTAAAACGGCATATCGAATCAAGCGAAGCTTTATCTCTGGATCCGAATTTAACCACCTATCTGTCTCCATTGAGTGTTCTATTAAATAAGAAATATTTCCTGCGAGTGCATTGATTTGAACAAGTAATTGCTGAACCACAGAATGTTGAATATGAAACTCTAAAAAGGACTCCTCTTTCAAGGTGTTTCCAAAAATTTCCCCACACTTATCAATCAACCAAACCCCTTCACACGGTTGGATTCCTAAATAGCTCCTCCAAAACCGTGCCTCTAACTGTGAAAGCAAAAGAACTTTGTAACTATCAGAACCACAATTAATAAGTAATCCGGTAGTAATGAATTTAGAGTGTTCATGAAAAAGAGGTAATCTCTCTACCATCACATGGGCAAAATTGACTGTGGCGTAAATATTTTCAGAAATCACCCCTTCAAATTCAGAGAATCTTGGGATTTTCTCTCTAAATGGCTCTATAAAAAATTGTGTGAATTTTTTATAAAAAACTGTTTCTTCCCCCCTTCTTAAAGCCTCTAAGATCTCTTTCACCTCAGATTTGTCCCATAGTTTCTGACTAAACAGAGAGTCTCCATGAAACCCTTTCACCCTCTGAAGATCGTACTCTATCTCAATTTCTTGTTCCATCTCCCGATTCATGTAAATTTCTTGCTCTATCGTTTGACCAAAGAAAACTGCCGCTCTTGTCCTCTTCTCTTCTAAATAGGGAGATGAATCGACCTCTCTTAAAATCTCCCTTAACTTTTTATTAAAAAATTTCCGATCTCCCGCAGGATAGATTTTAAACAAAAAATCCTCCCTTTGCGTAAAACGCTCTTCAAGCAACTCTCTTGTAGAAATCGTATCCCCTTTCGAGGCAAACATGGCTATGGGATCCTCTATTACTTCATAACTAATTAGAGAACGAGCCCCCCTTATAAAATCTGCCGCCTCTTCCAATTTCCCCTCTCTGGTCCATTGAAGTAAAAGTTTTATCACCTCCCCCCTCGCAACCTCATCCACTCTTTGACAAAAAGATAGATATGCAATTTTTTTCTTCTCGCTAGATAACGCATTTAAAGACAAATCTATTACATCCTCCATCTTGAAAGGTGTGGTAATTTGGATTTTTTCGACTGTTTTTCTGCAAAAAAGAATCTCAACATCTTGAGTAGTCAAATATTTTCTAAATCTACTAATGCATTGGATAAGTCTGGGATAGGTAAGCGTCTCATCCATAATAATTGCTCCCTTAAACTCCTCGGGAAATGGACAATCTGTTCCTGTTGTATGGGGTCCATCTATGTAGACAAAAGACTTTTTATAAGAAATCCCTTTTTGTTCTAAGGCCCCTACATCAGTTCCGGAAAGATAAATAACTTGTCCTCCATCTAGAGGCAAATAGGCCAATAAATTGGCAGGGAGAGACCTCTTCCCTTTTTCTTGCGTGAGTACTAATCTCTCTGATTGATGAGATAAAATTGAAATTTCAGGCGGAGCCATAGGCCTTGCAAAAAACAAAACACCCTCTTTTCTTTGAGGATTTGATACCCTTAAATACTCTCTTATTTGGCAGGCAATCTCATAATTGCCCTTATCTTTAAATGTACCTCCAGGATCTAAAATTACATCTATCTTACCTGAAAGTGCTTTTATGATATTTTCAGGAGTGATTGAATCAATCAGATGGACTTCTTTGGACCGACTTAAAAGGATATCGCGCACTTGCTCTAAACTCCCTTCATCAGGAATGTACTGCTCTTCTAAATTAGAAAGTATCGTTTCTATATTCCAAGGAGTTCCTGAAAACGCCCTTTTGGATCTTCCTATCCCAAAAAGAGAGTGAGGATTACTACTCAACCTATGAGTATGATAGACTATCTCTTTCTGCATCATCTCCTTCTCAAGACTCAAGGAGGAGTGAAAATTTCCCAAGCCCCTCTCACGTTCAATTTTTTCAAAAGCGAGCTCTACCCATCTCTCTTCTTGAATTGCAGCTATGGAAAGACCTGTCACTTGGGTAAATTTTAACCCTTCTGGAGTCTCGTCCAAACAACACCGTAATCTCTGCATAGATTTATAAGATTCTGATTTTATCCAAGATCCAAACGACTCTATTTGCCCTTTTGTAGGCATTGTTTGCAAAGCTGCTAAAAAATGGTAACAGGCTAATTCAAGAACGTATCCAAATTCACTAGTCTCGCAGGGCGCATCAACCCCCTCGTAGGGAATTATTTTAAACGCACTTTTGTCTATTGTTCTTCCGTAATGTTTCCCTAAATTTTTGGATAAAACAATAGGTAACACATCAGATATCAAATGTTTTGCTACTGCAATCTGCTCTGCCTTCTTTAAATCTCTCTTTATCAAGTTCTCATACCGCTCCATAAATAGATCTTGTTGCGCGTTAAATGGAGCCTTAAATTCACTGCAGAGGAACTCGACAAAGGGTTTTTCCTCTAGAGTTGTTTCAGAAAAAAACAGAACTAATGTTTCTGCAAGAATCTGGATAATTTTTGTTTTGTATAAATTAAGAGGTATCTCATTTTGACAATTTTGAAGAATCAGCTCCCCAATCTCTGTAGTTAACAATATTTCAAAGATTTTCTGGGTGATTCCAGCTTTTTCTGGACTTAGACTGACAACTGCTCCCGTCGGAAGATTTACCTCTTTTAAAGGATCTATCACAAGATCTACCTCATCGATAATTTTGTGACCCTCTTCTTTAATTCGGGAAAGAATTAAGGCCAAAGATCGGAGTATCTCCCTCTCCTCTTCCTTACTTTCAGGGCCGATTGTCTCCAGTAGAGCCAAATAGTCTAACTCCAATAATTGCAAGCTCTCAGGATAGGTAATCACAGGGTATCCGAGTTCTACTGAATCTTGGAATTCTTTCACGAGCCTTTTGATTTTTTTAGGAGCTGTGCTCTCTTTTGTAAAATCTAGAAAAAAGGCCTTTGTGTTAAATGTCTGCAACAAAAATCGATTCATAGCCTTACAAACCATCCCTGTTTGTGCCCTAGGGGTAATAAAGAGACCAAACCCATGGTTTGCTGCAATTGTTGCTAGAATTGGGGCAAATACAGTTGTTTTTCCCTTACCAGGCTGAAATTGGGCAGCTACTGTTTTATAAACCCCTGCTTTATCCCTTTCTAGAAATTTTCTCAGTAATTTCACTTGATCTACGCGCAAATCTAATTTCATCCCATATTCAAAAACAAGCAAGTAGGGCTCATTTTCCACATCGTACTCTCTCACTTTGCCCTCTCCACCTGTTTTTAAAACTAAATAGAGTTGAATTTTTTGCATCAAAACTTCGACATCTGTTTTGGTAAGTTCCGAATTTGCAAAGGTATAAAGCTTCCTTCTTCCCCTTAAAAAGAGATAAACGGCGTCTTGAATCGCATTTCTTTTTTTAGAGCCGAGTGATTGTTTCAATACTTTTGAAAGGGTATGGTCCTCTCCTACATAATTTAAAAGTTCACAAATTTCCCCCTCTAATTTCTCCAAGGAACCTTCAAATTCAAAAGATCTTATTCTGGGCAAGGATAGCAAAGGAGGTTTATATTTTAAAAAAGGGTGAAGTCGCAACGAGAGTCTCTCTACTTGCGAAATCTGAAAATTTTTTGTCTCTAATAGGGAAATAGATAGAGCTGTTTTTTCTGCAACATCCTCACACATCTCTTTTAAAAAATCATTAATTTTTTGAAAATATTCAGCCCTTTCTTGACTAAACGGCTCCCCTGGAAATTCGGATACTTCATTCAAACAATCTAGGTAATTAAGAAATTCTGCGTAATTTTTTGGGGGGTCTTCTGGGTGAAGTTTCGTGTAATGAATCGCTTTGAGTAAGAGGAGAAACACGATCGATCTTGTCCGATTCCAGACATCATGTTTGGAAAAAATTTTATTCATTTGTTGAAGTTGAACCTGAATATAAAATTCTACATGATCCATTTGCTCCTGGGATCTTGCTCCTAATGCATACTGAATTAATTTCATCCTCTTTTCAGTAAAAATCATTATTTCCCCGGTAAGTAGGGCAGATATTGGCTCAGGAAATTTTTCTACCCCCGCTATTTTTGTATAGCTACACCTAAAATCAATCGCCCTCCAATTTAAATCATCTAATTCTATGCCTCTCTTTTTAAATTGAAGAATCACCCCCTTTCGTTTAAATGTATAACTCGCTGATCGATCTCTAATTTCTTGAACCCTCCAATCGAGCCCATACTGTATGGCTATCTCCTCTTCAATAGAGGGCTTTAGCTGGAACTTCTGGGGGATCCTTCTAAAATTTCTAAGGTAGGGAATATAAATAGATTCAATCCACTGCCTATGAATCTCTGCTATTTTAGGAAAGACAAGAGCAATCAAATGCATTGATCCCACTAGGTTTTCCCAAGAATTGTCGTGATGATGTTTTAAAAATAGAATCGCGGATTCGATTAATTCCCTACAAATCAAAGAATCGAGCTCATTTTTTTCAAAACCTTCCATCTCCTCTATCGCTAAAAAAAACCTCTTCTGCATAAGATAGACTAAGGCAAGATAGAGCTTTCCTTCAGGGGTAATTGCAGCAATTTTCCCCCTCCCCTCTACTCTGTATTCCATTAAATAGAGGGTCTGATCTACCGGGGAATACTCATCGTATACGGGCAACTGAGGGATTAGCTCCTGGGACAAGGGGGAAACTTTTGACTTATGTCCCCAAGAGACCACGGGAAGATAATAAATGTTTCTCCCATCTAAATGTTCAAAAGAGATGTACTCTTTAATAGATCCAAAAGGGCCCTCTTCTCCTCTATTTTCGACTAACTCGCACCTCTGCTCTGACTTTTGACAAAGTTTTTCGGACATCGGAGCTAAACAAAACCCTTCCTGAAAGGGGTGCCTCCACTTTCTTCGAGTTGCATCCCACTTCAGTACAAATGCTCCACTTCCCCAGATACAAAGGGGAGCAGCCCTTAAAAAAGTCTCCCCCCCCTTTTTTGCAATTTCAAAGTACTCTGAGTTTAAAAGTGCTCCAAAAAACGATTCTTTCCCTTCAACTCGCTCGATCTCCGCATGAAACGTTGTATCAATTGCAACATCGGGGTAAATCAAAACAGTTTCTAGCAAAGTTTTGCGACAAAACCCACGAATTACTTGAACCTTCTCATCGTAATAGTATAAATATCTTAATGCTAACGATTTTGGAATTATTTCACCAAGAAACTTAGGGGGGACAAACCGATTCCAATTTCCCTGTTTCTCCATCGCAAGAGAATCTTCCCAATTAGAATCGTGACTATCAAAAATTACTCTGAATCTAAAGTCTGCTACTCTAAAGGTAAAATATGCTCCAGTAACTTGAAACAAGCCGGCATTAGGAAATCTCTTTTTAAACGAATCGTGGTGAGTAAACTCTGGCGCTTTACAACTGCCTAAAACACCCTCTTGAGTCGAGTAAACTCCACTCAATAAATCTACTCTGTAATAATCGTTATTAGTGATTTTACTAAGATCTGCAGCGGTTAGCTTTTCTCTCCATTGATCGAATTTACTATAGTAAAGATCTCGAGCAATCTGTTCAAACCAATCCTCTGTTTTTTCAGAAGATTGATAGTTAAGCCACTCTTCAATAATTTTAGCGGAATGCTCTTCACCCATTAAATTTAAGTAATACATTTTAAGTAATGGATCTACACGTTTTGCCTCTCTAAAATAGGTGTGAACTCCGTCAGGAATCTCTGTAGATCCGATGATCAAAACCACTCTGATTAAATCTTCGCATACTTTAAAATCGTCCATTCCTGAAACGATTCTCTCTCTAAAATGGGCTAACCCCTTTTCAATAAATTTGTGAAACTGCTCTTTAAATCCCTCTTCCTCTAAAGCTTCAACAAGAACAGAGATAAATCTTTCTCTCTGTTTTGAATAGACAATTTTAAGAATACTCAACGTCCAAAGAGCCCTTAAATTAGGATCGGCTAATTTTTCGATATCTTGAAGAAAGCAGTGAATTAGATAAAAAGGTAGCTCAAGAGGCTCTGCATGACTACGAACCAAGCTCTTTTGAAGCTCTGGATCCAAATCACCCTCCTCTAAAGATTTTACAATTGCCTCTTCTTCTGTCCAAAATTTTAAACGATTAAAGCTGCCGTGGGCTAACACAAAATTCACTATTTTTTTATTCAACGTTAAGAGCTTACTACTCAGAGCCTCTCTCTCCTTCCTATTTATAGGCTCCATATCCTTAAGAGTAAAGTGAAGCAACATCGAACCGTTATCGCCCATTGAAACTATTTGCCAATGCTTTTGAATCCCCTTCTGACGAATAAGCAACCCATTTAACCCGGCGCAAATCGATTGAAATAAAAGTATGTGAGGATAAATCGGATCTTCAAACTCAAATGAATTAAAATTTTTTAAAAGAGCCCCTAAAACAACTTTGCTAACTTGAGCCCCTTCATACCCAAATTTTTTTTTATCGAGAGACTCTAAACCATCATACCAACTAAACGCCCATCTAACAATCGCCTGTCCATGGTCTCTGGCAATATAGGAGGGATTAAAAAGATCCAAAGGGACAAAACATTCACTTAAATCCTCTGAAACATAGGGGGAAAAATAGAGTTTAAGCTTCTCTATCTCACTCAGAAATTCTTTACTTAGAAAAAAAAGAAATCTATCGTTTAGCCATACGGTTAAAACATCCTGGATTTTTTGTTTTTCTAAAAGATCTCCGTGTTTTTCTCTGGAAAGCTCAACAGCATTGAAATGAATGATAGCAAACATCTTAAAAGCAGACAATTGAATTACTGGATTAGAAGAATTTGCAAGAACTGTTTGAAGATCCAAAAGCCTTTTTAAATCCTCGTTAGCCTCTACTCTACAATCCTTAATCGCTTTTAAGTTCATTACCCAAGCACCCAAGCACGCTATAAAACTTTCCTGACAAACCCCTTTTCTCCCTTCAAAAATTCTCCGAATGTCAGAGGAAAACCCCTCCGATAGGCTAAATAAAGAGGTTGCTGATATAAGAAACGGGGGAATATAAATCTTTGCCCTAGGAAAAATTCTCTTTTGTACCCGATTAAATGCAAGGGAGTCGACCCCTACAGATCCAAACTCTATCGTTTCATAAGGGATTGAAATTATTAAATTAAAACGAATAGACTCATCCTCGATCTGCCTGGCTACCGAAGCCGCCTGATCAAAAATCTCACACTCTCCATATTTTTCAAGACGCATCGCTGTATGAAATTGCAACTCCCTGGCACTCATATAAAGAATTCTAAGTTCTGCAGAAGAGAGATTAGATTGTTCAAAAAAATTTAACGCGCATCTAGCAAGGGTTTGCGTCTGCATCCAGGTTACAACCCGCTTATACTCATCTATCTCAAGCTGAAAATGAAGCCAAGCTATTAACGATCTCCAACTACAAGTCCCCCCCTGCTGGACCCGGTAAAATCTTGGCTCTGGATCACAAACACTATCTCTTTGAAAGTGGGCAAATGCCACGGAGAAGAGCGCATCTAACTCATCTAAAGCCGTTTGATCTTTATCCACACCAAGTAAAAATTCGATCCAAGCAGATCCCTCCTCTCCGATCAACAAAAGAGTTTGCTCAATATTTATGAAATTAATTCGTGTCATTTTAATGTCAAGCTCTGAGGAATTGTCCTCTACAGAATGACTTTTTCCTTCCCCAGAGGCGTCATAGATGTGGAGATCATAAAGAGAATCTCCCCCCTCTTTTTTAGTACATACAATCTCTATAATCACAGAATGATTAATGAAGCCGACGAAGAGAAGGAGGGTCTCTCCAGATTCAAGAGCTCTTAACCTAGAGGCATACTCAATTGCTTTTCTACGGACTGAAAGCTCTTCAGAAATTTGGCTAGCTCTTACAATCTCAATTGATTTTTCTACTCCAGCCGACGGATATAAGGCGATATAGTTTTGGAGAAGATTGATAAAAAGATCGGATACAACTGCATTTTGCATCCCCTCAAAACCAGAATTTAGACAAACCCTATCCCCAATAACATGGGCTAATGCTTTCCCATCAAACCCCTTAAAATCGCCTACGATTTGACCACGCCACGGGTATTTTGAATAGAGCTCCTCTAGGGGTAAGGTTTTCAAAAAAGAAAATTCGGTCGTTAGAGAGCCAATCCTGAGAAGAGCGCAAGACTCAACCCTCTTAGGATCTACCGCCGCCCCTGTTTCTAAAGGAACGCTCTCCCCTTCTACCGCTCTTGCCCCTGCACCAAATAGAGCTAATGCAGGCTCTCTAGGCGAAAGAGGATAAGAGAGCCCAATTTTGGTTACAGATTCCACTTACCACACAGTTTTAATCCTCTTGAGAATCCCAAAACAGATCATTTCGAAGATTCAACTCATAAGCTGCTAATACATCTCCCAAAGAGGCCGATCTTAATTGTTGCAGCCCCGCTAAATGTCGGTTCATCTGTTCTAATTTTTCTCCCCTATACTGCTCTGCAGTTGCATGAATATCATTAATCAAGAGTTCTACCACTCTCGCATTGAGCAGGATACACTGCAACACCTCATGCGATCTTTGAAACAATTCTAACTCATTTTTAATCTGTAAAAGGTCTTGATAGTCATAAAGTGAATTCCTACGATCTCTGTTTGCTGCAACATCACGTAAATCCTGTATAACCCATTCTCCTATTTGATGAACTGCACTCATAACCATGGTAGAAGAACAAGGTTGTTTTAATCTATCCGGGTATTCAAGGCGAAGTTGTTGAATCAATTGGAGAGCTTCCAAGCGATTCCCTCGCATATTTAATGCATGTATATCCATCAGCCTAAATTCAATATCGGTGGTTATTCTTACATCCCCCCTAAAATACGGAATCCAAGAAACGAGCTTTTTAGAAAACTCCCATTGACTCTGCCAAAAGTTACCACAAGTAATACACTGCCAAAAAAACCGGCTCGCAAGTTTCACAACCTTACCACAGCCAGAAGCGTAGCTCAACATACTCTGAAAGATGCCTGAAGTAGATTCAGCCCTACAACTCCCTCTACAATCAAAATAGGAAGCTATGTGAGAAAAACCCCCTCCACCCCTTAAAACAGGCTGCGTCATAACCAAGTTCCTCAATTTTTTTCAAAAAACGGTATCATATCCCTAACAAATTCCACCACAAAAATACCCAAAAAATGAGAAACAATCCTTTTTTAACCTGAGTTGCCGGTTTTATAGTTCTTTAAACCAGGTCCGCTACTTATTCGCCCTTAGTGCCGAGGGAACCAATCAAGATACAAGCTAGAGGCGGAGTTAAGGTTTTTTACCTTAGCGAGGGGGAGCTGCGAGGTAAATTAGTTGTTGCGCCTGCGCTTAGGGGGTAAGAATTGCAAATTTGCAGGCTGACCCTCATTATCGAAGCAAGACTGACTTGTTTCTTGTATTCTTTTTCTACTTTTCAACAGGTCCAAAAGCTAAAGCTTCCCGGTACTTTTCTAAAAACTGACCCACGCCAAGCATACAGCCAATCAACACAATTAGAAAAAATCTATCGAGTATTAATATATCGCTCTAATGATTGAGCATCATTCACCGATTCCGGAGACATGTCCTTAATTTCCTTATAAGTAAAAAGCATTTTCTGAATCTGCGATACTTCTTCAACAAACAAAAGTCCCATCTCCTCACCCTTTTGGATAAATGCCAGCAATATCTCTTTATCTTGTTCGGAAGGGACAATGTAAGCTAAGTGATCTATCTCACCCAATCCCCTAATCTCAGATTTTAATAAAATATAAAATGGACCATGAGCCCCTGAACATAGGTCACCGTGTTGTAAATTTGAAGGACCGATTCCAGCAGTCCATGCACCGCGCCGGAGTTTTCCTTCGAAAACCAAATTTATAAGGGAGGCCAATCCACCCTTTCCCCATTCAATCCCCATGGCAGAGAACTGTTGCATTTTGTCCCTGAAATCAGAGACCTCGAGCCTCTCTGGAGAACTTCCCATCGGATTAGAAATAAATTTCTGTTTTATTTCTCCTTCAGAAAGTTTTAAAAAAACAGGATAGACTGGAGCATACGTTACCGCACTAGAATAGGCTACAGGATTCTGACCCATCCCCCGAGACGGTCTAGGACAGGGTTTAGTCACAAAATTAACTACTAAAAGATTTGATACCACTCTTTTTAACTCATCTTGATTTTTTCTTAAAGTGACTAAATAATAGCATCTTAATCTACCAAGAGCCGCAATTTTTAAAATTTTTAAGCCTCTATCTTCTGGCGTTTCTATGGTCCAAAGATTCAGAAAGCCCAAAATAGGAATTCCTATTTCATCTTTCAGAAATTCAACATCGGATAAGGGATCGTAACCCTCTAAACTTTTTTTCAATTGCCTTAACAATCTGGGAGGAAAATTTTCTAAATCTTCAGGTATCTCAAAATCAATACCTTGACCATCTAATATAGAATTTTCTTCCACCCCTCCCCTCGATAGGACTCCCCCAACTCCTGCTCCTGCTCCTGCTCCTGCTCCTGCTCCTGCTCCTGCTCCTGCTCCTGC
>ERZ650308.135-NODE-135-length-40767-cov-8.140499_pt1 | contig 40767 bp, 44 predicted proteins | sample MGYA00376244_ERZ650308 | MGnify/ENA primary metagenome ERZ650308 (study PRJEB26733, sample SAMN07839295) | wastewater metagenome | biome: small river; feature: stream; material: water | place: USA: North Carolina | collected 2016-04-26 ... | reverse complement strand
CGCAACCAACCTTGAGTAACCCGCACAGGTAACTCATTTTGCATCCTCGTCTGGTTTTAGAACGCCAGCGCATACCAAGAAAGCGATAGCGCTACGATGTCGCGTGCGCGGCTAATTATCAAAGCAATAAACAAGCCGGTAGTTGGCCATGTCATCAACTTCATCGAGCCCAAAGAAGTACATGAGCGGATACTCTTTACGTGGATCGCCTTCGGCAAAGAATACATTATGCGGATCACTCTCGCTGGCGAGGCATATCTTGAGCGCCTCTTCAAGAGTATTCCATGAATGGGAATGACAGTCTCCGCCCCAATCCAAAAACATCATCTTCGTCAGGAACGACGCATCGTCCGGTATGCCTTTAGGTGGTGGGCCATCACCACGGACATTCGCCAGCATCCCGAACCGTCTATAGTTGCGTTGCTTAATGGCTGGGCCGCCACAATATGAAGTTTTCCAGTTGCCATCTGTGCCGATGCGTTCAAAGCGCGTCATGAAACTGTAGGCCTGCACACCTACCCACACTTCGGTATCGACACCGGCAACGTCGATGCGTGCGCGTCGTTCAAGGATAGGATGAATGTCGCAGCCCATAATAAATACTCCGATGGTGAAAGGTTGGCGGGCATGACGCTCCCACCGGGCGAGCCTTGGAGTAAGCCACACCGGTTATTTCTATAGCGATACCACATCGCTCTGTTCAGGTATGTTGCTTGGCATCTTATGGTTCGATGGTCTCAAGGATCATCGCCACCATTTAGTGCCTCAATGATTTGGATGCAGCGGCGGGCGCTGGTGCGCTGTCAGATGATGCTGCTATGGAGCACGTTGGGAAGCGGCCGCAAGCCGCGCGGTTCTCATGCTGTTACCTCGCTGGGTAAAGTTCTTTGGTGTCGCGTGCACTGTCAGCACCACACCTCTGCCCGTTTCTTTTTTCTCGGGGCAATATCGCTCTATGTCATCTATGTGGGCCCCTAGGTGCGACCGGTCGCGCACATCGCCCGTTTGGCCGGTAAGTCTCAAGGGTTGTAGGCGCTCAGTGTCGCCTCGTTCGCTTGCTATACCACTTGAGCATAGCCTCTCCCTTCACGGCTGGTTTTCCTTTCGATGGTTAGAGGCGAAGAGCGTCGACGCCCGCCGTCACGTCGTCAGACTGCCTGTTGAGACAGTCCACGGAGGAGAGCACATACAGCGGTGCCGCACGGGTTAACACCCGCCGCACGTGTAAGTGTCTCCGGCTTCCCCACGCCTACGCTCTTCAAGAGACACCGACGATTACGCCACACTGCCGAGGCTCGAAAGCCTTGTGCCGGGTTTAGAGTGAACGTGCATCGGTGTCCGTCGGAGGGCGCGCGCAAAATGAGTGCGCAACGGCGCGAGCATAGATTGTGAGGTCCGATGCTCGCGCCGCGCTTTCCCGCCGGAGAGCGGGGGGCTGTTACTCCGGCGGGTAACTTGTGTCGATCACGCCTGCGGCAGGCTGCCACCGGCCGCCAGAACTTCCGCCTGTGCTTCCGTGTAGCCACGGCTCATGGCCATGGTGATAAAGGCGGCCTTGTCCTTGGCGACAGTAAAGGTCTGCAACTGTCCGGCGATCAGTTCCTTGATCTGACCCATCTCGGGCGTATCGTGCTTGAGGCCGCCGGTGCCTTCGATCAGGCTCTCCACCTTTTTCTGGATCGCCTTGAGTTCGGCTTCGACAGTCTTGTCGCGGGGCACCGAAACAATGGTGTCCTTGATCTGCTCGTCCGTCAGGTCGGTGTCGGTAGCAAGCTGCTCGCGGGCCACGTCGACCAGCGCAGGATAGAGTGCCTTGAGCTTGACACCCTCGTCCTTCTGCATCTCCTTATGGGCGGCCACGGCGCGGTCACAGACGTCGACCGGGTCGCATGTCGTCATGCTGCCCATCTGAATGATCTGGCGCAGCTTCGATGCGTTCGCCTTGGCACCGCCGGCGGAAAACTCACCCGACTTCTTCGAGTTCTCCGACATGTATGCTTCGTAAATCAGCGCAGCATCGTCCTTCGAGCCAGTGCGTTTCTCGGCGGAAATAATACCGTCAGAGGCGGCGCGAACCGTGGCCAGAGCGAGCCGGACCAGCGCGGTCGAGCCTTCACCGGCGTCGGCACCCATCGACTTGACGGCCTTCCAGAACGCCTTGGAATGGTCGACAGGTTGATTGGTCGAATTGTCATGCGACAGGTTACCACCGGCCGCAGGCGCTGCCGACGTGTCCATGTTGAGGCCGCCGGTCAGGTCATCATTATTCGGATTTTCCATGTTCAAGTCTCCTGTTGGTAGAGGTTTAGTGCGGCGACCGGAGCTTACCTTAAAGGTAGCCTTTGGTCCACCGCACGGGCCTCGCCGTCATGGCGAGAAGGTTAGACGGCGCGGATGCGCTCGCCTGTCTTGTCGTCGATCCAGTAATTGTCCGGGTCGACAGGATCGGGGCTGCCCGACCATTCGAGCAGGGTTTGGTGACGCGGCGCGCGATGAGTGCGCGAGACGTAGAAGCTGCAGCCGAAGCGACCCAGCTTTATGAAGTGAAGCCCACCGACTTTACGGTAGGAGAAGTTGAAGATGCTGCTCATGTTACCTCACAAGGTAAGAGACAATGACGGCACAAATGGCGAAGCCGACCTTTACCATCATACCATAAGGGCCCATGTACCAGCGCTCGAACTTGTCCAGCATGTTGCACCGCACAGTTGGGGCGGGTTCCTTCGCCACGGTTAAGCCTTCAACCGTCACACAAATGTCCGACGACACCTTGACAAAGCCACAATTGAACGAAAGGTAATTGTTCCGTATTGTGGTTTAATCGTGGTGTCATAGGACATTTTTATGGCGGCCAGATTAACGGATGTTAATCTAAAAGCGCGTTAGAATAACAGTTGAGTAATATCAAGGACTTAGCGTAATTCTAATTCTATAAGTGTTTTTACAGAGACCCTATAAATGGTCCGATGGTTTTATGGCGGGCAAAAATTTCCGCCATCCCATCGGACCTCTTACTTAGTATCTCTATTATATTAGAATTAGAATTAGAATTAGATAGAGAGAAGAGGAGATGGAACTCTCCTCTTGCTGCGGTGCAAACTTACCCGCGCAGCCCCGACAAGAACTGATCGCGCAGCGCTGCGCGCCGCTCGACTTCCGCACGGATTTCCGGCGACAGCATGCAGCCATTCCGGACGCGCCGTCTGACCATCGCAACGCGCGGCAAGCCATCGCGCTCTTTGGTCTTGACGCTTGTGTCGCGCGCCGCGTCGACGCGAAACCTTCCGCTGGTGCCAAGGGCTTTCTTGATCTTATACGCCTTGTCTTTCGCCATGAGTTTCTTGCACCAACCATTACGAGCAGAGCCCATAACATCCTCCTATGGTTGCACCATCGAAATACCGCACGGGTTACCTTCTGAAAGGTAACATTGCGTGAGCTTATCAGTTGCGCCGCGTGCGATGCTTTGATGGTGCAAGCAAGAATGGATCGGACGCCCTTACCGACGCCCGATCCATCTGTCTTGAACATTTTATTAAAGCAGGGACCTACCCTAGACCTCGGCGATATGCGGGCTGCCAAGCAAGCGAACACCTCAAGGGTCACCCATGACACGGTCGAACCGATCCTTCATGGTCAATCTTGAGTTCGCGAACCCAGCGCTTGCGCGCTTCCGTGGTTTCGTTTCCCTCTTTCCTCCGGCCTCACGGCCTTGTCGCGCGGTGCCCGCATGGGTTACCTAGCATGGTAACTTGGATCGGGGGTCGGCAGAGCGTCTAGATCGTTCTCGCCACATCCTGCGATGTTAGCGGCCACTAGACCGGAAGGATTTACGATGGTCACACGAATTGCGCGCGCCACCTACCCTCACTGTTGGTAAGCATCACTTTGGCCCCCGAGGGGTTCACCGCTTCGCGCTTGTGAGGCGCTCCGCATCTGCCCGGCGTTTCCGCTTGCCGTCGTTTACAGCCTAGGTACGGGGAGGGTGACCCGGCGGGGTAACTGGACAGGCCCCCCGCCCCCCGGCCGGCGCTTTGTTTGGGGCCCCGACCATCAGACCTTCCAAAAATTCCAAAATAAAACCGTAACAAAAGTTACCTGCGAGGTAACTCGACCCCAAACAATGAACCGACCCCACCTTGATATTAAGGTATTCTTTTGTTATGGGCTGTTTACCCCGGCCAAACAGCCCATAACAAAAGTGGTAAAAATACAACACTTTGATGGTTCGATGGGTGCTTGACACCCTTGGCGAAAACACTACCTTACGCGCGGGGTATTCCTCGGCGCTGCACAACCACACGGTACTGACCCTGACCGTCCACGTAACGGGGACCCCCGCCCTACCTCTTCTCCCACCATAGGATCGCTCGTGTCTGAAATCGTAAAACTCGTCACCGAACGCGACCGCATCAAGGAAGATGTTGTTAAGCAACTCGAAAAAGCGCTTGAAATGGCGCGCAGCGGGGAGGTCGTGGCGGTGGCTATTGCCATGGTCGACAAAGAGGGACGTGGCAACTATCGATGGTCAGATGGTGACATGAGCACCACGATGGTGGGCGCGGTGCAGCGACTGCAGCACATGCTCAACATCACACTCGACCAAGACGTGAAATGGGTTGGGGACCAGAACGATGATCCTTCCTGATGAGATTGGGGCCGGAGAAGCGACCGAAGAAATCCTCGATGAAGGTACCGAAGACGAGCACTTCGAACTGACAGAGGACTTGTTCGTCGCGCCGAAAATCAAACCAACAACCTGTGGCCTGTGCCATTCCACCATCGACAGTGACGGCCGGCGCACCGGTGACCCGCGCGGTCGCGACCGGCACACTTGCTCGATGTGCTGCTGGTGATATGGTTAAATATCTCCTCTCGAAACCTTGAAGGTTTGACCATGCCGATGATTGTGATGACGGAAGCCGAGAAGGCTGTTGAGCAGATGTTTGTCGATGCGGCCGAGGCGCACGGGTGCGTTTTCGCCGAGGCAAGCGTCCCGCAGAGCGTGCTCGAAACGCACGCCAACGAGATGACGAAACAGGCGCTGCCGCCCTACAAGGTGCAGGAGTTGCTGCAGCAGATCGCCGACAAAAAGTGGGTCAGGTCGGCGAGCGACCCGGAGCTTGGCGCGTACGAGGACAAGTATCAGTGTGCCCGAGCCTATTGTCGCAAGCACTCGCTGCAAGGTTACCCTGAGCATCTCGACAAGGATGCGCAGTGGCAGAAGGATCAGGTCGAGACGGTGGGGCTGGACCTCGCCGCCATGAAGGCCGCACAAGACGCCAGCCCGGCAGCTTCTTCGTAAGGGTAGCGCCGACTGAGTTGGTAGAAGACGCTTCGCATTTTCAAGATGCGGTATCCAGCCGATGATCGGTGAGGCCCCTTCTGTAGTCCCGCGAAGCCAATTATTTAGGTAGCCGCCAGCGCTAATGAGATGCGCCACTGCTCTTGTGGTGTGGCCCTTCGGATCAAGCTGGCGGCTTTTATTTTGGAGGACGATATGAAGGCATCCGATCTTCAACGTGCGCAGGCATTCGTTTACGATATCTCTTTGCTTGAAGACCGGCTGGCCCATCTGACCACAACGTACCTCAATCCGGCTCCTGTCGGTGAGCCGCACAAAACCCGAATTATGTTGGAAGGCGGTGGCGGTATAGGTAGATCGGATTTTTTCTTTCTGATGACTGAGCCGGTCTATTTAGCACTCAAAGAGCAGACCGAAAAAGAGATCGATAAACTGAAAACCGAACTGAAAGAAATGGGAGTTGAGTATGGCAAATGAGCAGAAGACTATCACGCCGACAAAATTCCCGACGTGGCAGCAGAAGATCAATCCGCTGTGGTGGCTGATGAACGGGGACACGTTCGAGGCACCGGTGGAGAACAACGGCGTGCCGTATCTGCCCGAGATTACCGACCCGACATTGCGCGCGTGGTATTGGTGGTGGAGAAACCCTTTCGCCAATTTTGTCGGCTTCGTGCTCGGCGTCGAAGACCAAGAGCGCACCATCTATGGCACAGCCCCGGTGGAAGAAGCGACGATGTGGGACCACGGCGCGCATGGTTGGAAGTGGGCGTGCACGAACACGAAGATGTCGGCACCGTGGCTGTTGTTCTCGGGCCTGATTATCGCATGCATCGCGCTGTTCAACTGGTGGTGGCTTTTCCCGGTCGGCGCGTTTTCGGTCTTTCGATCCACCGGTGTGCTACCGTTCTTGAGCTACAGCGGCTCGAAAGTTTTGTTTTATGTGGGCTGGCGCTACAGCGGCGGCTTCGGTGTGAAGATCAACAAGGGACACGACGTCGTTGCCGCGTAGACACCTTACCGATCAGGACTGGATGGAGATTTGCGACCTCTACAAGTGGGGCGCGCGGATGTCCGATATCGCCATGCTTTACGACCGGCATGTGAAATATCTCAGTCTGGAATTGAAGAAGCACGGATGTGTAGCGCGCAAGCCGTTTCGTCCCGCGCAAGTGGAAGCGAAGCGTCGCGTTACGATTAAGTCCACCCGGCCGCTTTTACCTTCGGGCGCGGTGCCCGCTGCGGGCGGCCATGAAGAAATCGACCAACTACTTCGTTCATCTGCCCGTGCGTTACAAGCGCAGCGTATTGAAGCGCGTCGAGCGGATGCGAGTACTCGTTCTTGTCAGGGAGCGGCTTCTTAACACCGGTCCGCGTACGAGCGTATCGGTAGCCGCCGGCGAGACCACGGATCGTTACGGGACAACGGTCCTTGTCGAGCAGCATCGCTCCCTTACCGTCGCTCTGTTTCAGCAACCAGCTTTCAATCGCCCGAAGTCGCGGGTCGAGATCGTTGGTCGGTGCAGGCATGCACTTGAAGCCCATACGACGCAACACGTCGAAAGTGGTCTCTTCGTAAATCGACGACTTTGCGTTACCGGCCGGATCGCCGATCACGATGACCGGGATACCGAAATAGCGCGAGCCCATCAGTATCGGGCGAAGGTTTTTCTCGATGTGAGCCTCAAGGCCGATGTCTTCGGCAATGACTTCTTCAAGGATACAAAAACGCCCGCGCGGGTCCATCTGTGTAATCACACTGCAAGGGTCTCGGCCGAAGTCCTGACCAATGATAAGCGGCGCGAACTTGTGCGGCTGCAGCCCTTCGACGACATGAAACGAGGACTTGAAGCTGTCTCGATAGACGGCGCTTCCGGACGGATCGTCACCAAACTGCGCGTGCACGTATCGCTTGACCCAATCCACATTTGACGTGCGGGCGAGGCGCTCGTAATAGACGCGGCCGATGGCGGCGCGCTCGGGGCTATCCAGCGGGAGCTTGACGCTCTCGGCGGTCTGGTTGAGCCACATCAAGTTTTCGGCGTGTTCTTCGAGACCGCCCGGTTGCAGGAAAATCTCCCACTCCGTGTTGGCGGGGTCCGTCATGAACTTGTGCCAGTCGCTTCCTTCCGACGGCATGTTCGTGTCGGCGATTACCCCGCGCCAAGTGCAATACCCTTTGTTACCCGACGGGTAACGGCCGCAGCGCCCGGAGAGCGCCGCAACCAGCTTCACCTGCATCTCGATGCACTCGGACATCCATGCACCCGTCAACTGCATCGAGAGCAGCCGGCGTTGGTCTTCGGGGTCTTCGAGGGGGATGAGGAGCCATTCGCTCCGGATATCGCCGAACTCAACAAGGATGAGGTTATCAGTCACCCGATAGGTGCAAAGCCCTTCGAGTTCTTTCATGATGTCCTTGAGGACGGTGTCTTTCAATTGCTTAAGTGTTTGACGGACAACAGCAAATCGAGTGTATCGATATCCGTCGGGGGCTTTTTCCTGTTCGAGAGACCGGCGGAAAAGCTCCATGATACACGACGTTGTCTTGCCGCTACCGACGGGGCCGGCGACCAATCGCCCGAACGCCGCGCTCTTCATGAAACGAGCGCAGGTGGGCGAGGCGCTGTAATTAACTGCCGGCATCTTCTGGACTTTCCACTGTCACGGGGGTGGCGTCGATTACCTTGGCGGGTAACTCCCGCTCGTAGGTGAGCTTGGTGTCGGCCCCCAAATTGATTGTGATCGAGACACGGTCGCCGGGGTTACCGGTCTTCATGTCGACCTTCGACCCCATGCCGGCAAGGTCCTTGACCATCTGAGCAGCGGCGATCTTGTCGGAAAGCTTTTCGGTCTTGTCGTTCATTCGAGCGTAGAGTTCGGGAAGGTACTCTTCGATGATGCTCTGCGACTTGACCTTGACCCGTTCGGGGGTGTTCGAGACACCCTCCCATGCGAGGCATTCCGACTGCAGCCGGTTGAGGAACGCCTTGTTGTTGGAGATAACCGCCCACTCAAGCTGGTCTATTCCGGCGTCATCCAGAATTTTTTGGAGCGGCCGAATGCCCATTGCAATTTCACGGGCGAGCTTTACAAGTTTGATTTCGTCGTAGACCGCGCCGGGAATTGTGGGGAAACTGTCGGGCAGCTTCATGTCTGATGCCGAGGCCATAGAATGCTCACGATGTTGTATCTGGTTCCGATATACTATATAGGCGACTGATGGCAAATCCCGTAGGCGCAATCGGCGGCGTAGGTCCAATGCTCCGGGTTATCCCCGGCGGGGCGCTTGATCGCTTGGAAGCAGAGCAGAACCGAAAGATTGCTCAAGAGCAAGACGAAGCCGCAAAAATTTCCCAAACGACGATGACGAACTTGGCGGGCTATATTCGCTCGCAGTTCGAGATTATGCGCAACCACCGCAACAACGTAACGGCTGGGTGGAGCGAAAGGTTGCTCGCGGCGCTACGCGCCTTTAACGGCCAGTACGACGCGGCGAAGCTACAGGAAATTCGAAACTTCGGCGGCTCGGAGGTTTACGCGCGCATCATCGCGATGAAATGCCGTGGCGCGTCGAGCCTTCTTCGGGATGTGTACCTACAGGCGGATCGCCCGTGGGGCCTCAACGAAGGGCCCGATCCCGCTATCCCTGAAAATATCCTCGCCGCGATTATGAAGCTGGTCGAGACGGAAGTTCAGACCAATGCGGCGGCCGGCGCTCCGGTAGACCCGGCGACAATCCGAGACCGCGTGAACCAATTGATGGGGGCCGCGCGACAGGCGGCAAAAAAGAAAGCATCAATTCAGGCAAAAATCGCGGAGGATAAAATCGATGAGTATTTGGTGGAAGGAGGCTTTTACAAAGCCCTCGCCGAGTTTCTTGTTGATCTGCCACTATTTCCTTTTGCTTGTATTAAGGGCCCAATCGTTCGTGTGGTGCCGTCCGTCGAATGGAAAAACGGCACAGCCCTCTCGACCAATAAACCCCGGCTTTTCTGGCAACGTGTGTCGCCATTCGACATTTGGTTTACGCCGGGGGTCGCCGACATCGAAGATGCGTCGGTCATCGAAAAGCAGCGCCTCACCCGTGCCGACCTGAACGATCTTCTTGACCTCCCCGGCTACAATAAGGACGAGGTCAGAGCTGTGCTCTTAGAGTACGGCAACGGCGGCCTTAATGATAATTGGGACCAGACCGACGCCGAGCGCGCCGACCAAGAGAACCGCGAAAACCCGATGTATAATCGGAGCGGATTGATTACGTGTCTCGAATTCAATGGGAACGTGCAGGGCCTGCAACTGCTGCAGCAAGGTATGGACCCGGATTTGATCCCTGACCCACTGCGCGACTACATGGTACAGGCGTGGCTTATCGGCACGCATATCATAAAGGTCCAGATGACGCCGAGCCCGCGCAAGCGGCATCCGTACTTCATCACGAGCTTCGAGAAGGTCCCCGGCACGCCGGTGGGTAACGGTCTTCCGGATATTCTCACAGACGTCGCTGACGTGGCAAACGCGACATTGCGCGCGCTGGTGAATAACCTCTCTATCGCTTCCGGTCCGCAGGTTGTCGTTAACGATGATCGGTTGTCCGACGGCGAAGACGGCGAAGACCTGTACGCGTGGAAGCGTTGGCATGTGAAGAATGACCCGCTCGGCAACAATACACAGGTGCCTGTCAGCTTCTTCCAGCCAGCCTCGAACGCGAACGAATTGCTGGCGGTCTACCAGAAGTTCAACGATCTCGCCGATGATCTCAGCGCGATCCCACGGTACCTGTCTGGCCAGTCGGCCGGCGGCGCGGGGCGCACGGCATCCGGCTTGGCGATGCTCATGGGTAACGCATCGAAGATTTTGCAGACGGTCGCGGCGAATATCGACCGTGATATTTTTGATCCGCTCCTGTCGTCACTTTACGACATGCTGATGCTGACCGACGATAGCGGGCTGCTGTCGGGCGACGAGACGATCAAGATCATGGGTGTGACTGTGGCGATCCAGCGCGAGACGCAGCGAAGCCGCCAGCTTGAATTCCTGCAGATCACTGCGAACCCAATCGACAACTCGATCATCGGGCCCAAAGGCCGCGCCAGTGTCCTGCGAACCGTGGCCGATACCATCGGCATGGATGGTGAGAACATTGTCCCGAGCGAGGATCAGCTTGACGCCATGCAGCAGCAAGCGGCGCAGCAAGCCGCGATGCAGGCTGAACAAGGCGCTCAGGCGCAGGGTAACCAGAACAAGACCGGCGCGACGAAGGACATGGGGCCGCGAACCAATCTCTCGCAGGGCGCTTGATTGATAACGAGGAGTGAACTATGGGCAACATGAACGGAAATGCGGCGTATAACCCGCCGCAGAATTACGGCACGAAAGGAAGCCACATGGCCAAGAGTAAGTCGACTACAAAGAAGCCAATGCCCGGCGGCGGCGCGAAGGGCGGCTCCGGACACATGTTCGGCAAACAGACCGTGGGTACCAAGACCCCCGGCATCACCGGCAAGGCTCAGTCGGGCGGTGGCGGCAAGTTTGCCAAGGGCGGACCGACCGGCAAGGTCGGTAAGCAGGGCTCGGTGAAGACCGCCAAGGGCGGCACCGGATATCCGGCGTAATGGCGAAGAAAGCAGCGCCGAAGGGGGCTAAGGCCCCCAAAGCCGCGCCTTTTGGCAAAGGCAGGGACGCCCCGAAGAAGCCGGCCGAAAAGCCGGGCATGAAGCGCGGTGCTCCCGGCAAACCGGCTTTTGGTCGGTTCAAGAAGGACAAGTGATATGGCGAAGACCGTGAAGTCGAAATCGACCCCCTCGTTCAAGTCCTCCAACCCGAGCACTGCCAAGCTAGGCGGGGCTTCACGGTCTTCGTCCAAAGTTACCCCGCTGGGTAAACGCGACTACAAGAAGCCGTCCGCCGCAGACGACTTTACACAGTTTGGCGTATCGAATTTTGGCCAGACTGGTCTATCGGGGGAAGACTGATGGGTTACATCGGCGACGTTAGGGACAACCACGTCCAGTATGCGACCAAGGGTGCGCGCCGCCACGTGCTGCCCGGTCGGCACGTTTTGAACGAAATTACAAAGGGCGATCCTTCACAGCGGGCGCTTGGTAACTACGCCAAGGCTGCGCCGGGTATAGCACAGACCGGCCCCAATATCCTTGGTAAGGACCCCGCCGGTGAGTAATACGAACACCGCCGAAGCTGACCTTGAACGAGCGGCAGCGCTGCTGCAGCGGTCCTCTCCACAAGCCTATGACGGCTTCATCAAGGCGCTGACAGTTTACAACGAGGCGAAAATGCGCGAATGTGTTATGGCGCAGACCGCTGAACTTCAAAGGGCGCAGGGTAGGGCACAGCAAACGCAGACGCTGACCAACCTCTTCCGCGATGCGTCGGCGAAAGTCGAAGCTAAGTCCAAATCCAAAACCCCATAGGAGTTACCATGGCTTATTTTCCCGCAGCCGTTAAAAATACCGAAGAAGCACTGAACTACCTTGCAAAGCTCGCACAGGCGCTTGCAACTGTCGTTACTTCGGCGGCGCCCACGTTGACCGCCGCAGCGGCGGCATTTGTCACCCACGGCATCTACAGCCTGAGCGGCGGCACTACCTGCACCATTACCAGCCCGACCGCCGCGCAGATTGTCGCCGCGCTCGATAATCCGCAGGTGGGCACTTCGTTTGTCGTGAGTATCGTCAACGCCAACTCTGGTACCGCCACGATGGCAGGCGGCACGGGGGTTACCGTGGTCGGCCTCGCAACGGCGGCGACGAACACCAGCGCCACTTTCCGTGGCGTCGTCACCAATGCCACGTCAGGTGCCGAGGCGGTCTCGCTTTACCGCGTCGACTAAGAACTTCCTCCCGGAAGATGTGAAGTAAACTGAGGGCCGGCGGATAACCTGCCGGTCCTTTTTTCTAACCGACCGCCTCCGCTACCAATAATTGGAGCCGACGCCGTCAAGGAGATGACTATGAAGCCAGTTAACGCCCAAGCCCCTGTTGACCCGCATGTGAAAATTCCGGCCGCCGTGGCCGCCGCCGCCGCCAAGGCCGATGCGGCTCTCGCCGCCGCCTCTCCCACCCCCGCCAAGGCTCCTGATCCGGCCCCCGCTGGGGATGACCTTATCAAGATTGTACCGCCCGCCGCGACGCCGCAGGTGACCACTGTAACGGTTAGCGACGCGCCTCCTTCACAGGCACCCGTATCTGACGGGACCCCTCCCGCTCCCGTTACCCCGCAGGGTAACCCGGATGAACAAACATGGGAGCAAAAAGCCCGCTCCGCAGAGGGCAGGTACGCGGCGCAGGTCCGAATTAACGCCAGTCTCCAAGACCAAATTACGAACCTTACCAATTTGATCGAGACGTTGTCGTCACGACAGACACAGCCGGAGCCTGTGACGACAGCGCCGAAGCCTGTCGCGAGCCTTGTCACGGCGGAAGAAGTTGAAGCGTATGGTCCGGAGTTCATCGATGTGGTGACGCGCATCGTGAAGCAATCAACTACTGCCGAGCTTGAAGATGCACGAAACCAGATCGCCGCGCTTAAGCAGCAGGTTGGCACCACCGTACAGACCGTACAGGCTACTGTCGCAGATCAGTCCCTCAAGAAAATGGAAGACGATCTGAGAGCGGCTGTCCCCGATTGGGAGCAAATCAATCTGCAGGATAATTTTTTCGCGTGGCTGCAGTTGCCAAACGTCTACACCGGTGTTAAACGTCACGACGAGTTGCGAAAAGCTTGGGATGCTCGAAAGACGCCGCAAGTGATCGCATTCTTCAAGGGCTTCCTTTCTGAGGAGGCTGCCTTGCTCCCGTCAGGAGATCAGCCGACGCCTTCGACGCCCGCCGCGCCTCCCGCGCCGCCGGCACCATCGAAGACCCCGCTGGCAAACCTTGCGGCACCGGGCAGAGCTAGAACTCCGGCCGGCGGATCACCGCCCCCCGCTGAGAAGCCACAAATCCGCGCATCTGAAATTTCTGCTTTCTACCGTGATGTTAATCGTGGCCTCTATAAGGGTCGCGATGACGAAAAAACCCGAATTGAAAATATGATTTGGGATGCACAGCGAGAGGGCAGGATCGTAACGTAATCCTTCTCAACAAAGGGGCTAAACGCCATGGCGTTTCCTGTAGCTACGGGGCTAACTACCCCTCCGATCTATCCGGCTGGTTCGAGCGGTAACAACCTCTCGGGCACGTTCTTCATCCCTGAAATCTGGTCAGGCAAACTGATCGAGAAGTTCTACGCGTCCACGGTTCTGGCCGCGATCTCGAACACCGACTATCAGGGTGAGATCGCCAATGCCGGCGACAAGGTGCATATCCGCACCAAGCCGACGATCACCATCAAGGATTACAAGGCCGATGGCTCTCTGGAGCTTGAGCGCCCGACCGGTAACGAAGTTCAGTTGCTCATCGATAAGGGCAAATACTTCAACCTGATCCTCGACGACGTCATGGAAATTCAGAGCGATCTGAACCTGATGTCGATGTGGTCCGACGACGCCGGCGAACAGTTGAAGATCGTCATCGATCAGGACGTGCTCCTGAACATCCTCGGACAGGCAGACAGCAAGAACCGCGGTCTGACCGCAGGCAAGATCACCTCGGCGATCAACCTCGGCGTCACCGGCACCCCGCTGGCGCTCGTGGCGGCCAACCCGACGGGTGGTCAGGTCGACATTCTGGACATGATGCTGCGTCTTGGTCAGGCCCTCGACGAACAGAATATCCCGGAGACCGGTCGCTGGATCGTTATGCCGACGTGGGCTGCTACGCTGGTGAAGCGTTCGGAACTGCGTCAGGCGTACCTGTCTGGTGACGGCGTTTCGATGCTGCGTAACGGCCGCATCGGTATGGTGGATCGCTTCACCCTCTACACGTCCAACCTGATCCCTTCGGGGGTCGCGGCTGGTCTGGCAGCGGGCGAGTTCGTGATCTACGCCGGTCACTCCCACGCGCTGACGTTCGCTTCGCAGATCACCAAGATGGAAACTCTCCGCTCGGAGATGACCTTCGGCCAGATCATGCGCGGCCTGCAGGTGTACGGCTACAAGGTGCTCGACGGTACCGCGCTGGCACAGGCAATCGTCACCAAGGTGTAATCCGCTTGTAAGGGCGGCGGGGAGCGGGGCTACGGCCCCCTCCCTATTTCCTTGGAGGACAACATGACCGCGCTCAACACCGTTGCAGACTATGTCGCCGACGCGCGCGTCCTCCTACAGGATACGGTAGAGCCATATAGGTATGCCGACAGTGAGCTTGTCACTGGATTGAATTTCGCGCTTATGGAATGCCGTAAGCAGCGCATCGACCTTTTTATCGGGCAGACATCTCAATCGTTCACCGTACTAGATACGACCGTGGTGAAGATGGACGAGATGTATAGGACGGCTCTTCTCTACTACATGTGCGGGCATGCGCAGCTTCGTGACGATGAGAACACGACTGACCAGCGCGCGGAAGCCTTCTTCAATATGTCCCGAGCAAAGCTCCTCACACTAGCGAGCTAACATGTCCAACGCCGACGTACTTCGACTGGTGACCAACGCGCAGATCAGGTTGCCCGGCGCTACCGTGAGCACCGTGCAGCAAGAACTGTTTATGGTCGCCGACGAGTTCTTCAAAGAGAGCAACGTATGGCGTGAGGATATTGAGTTTTCAGTCCCAGCGAATGATCCACCGGGCACGGTCTATGAAGTTACCCCGACAGGTAACACGATCATCGACAAGCTGATGTGGATGCGCAACGCCGATGGCGGCGGGCGGGTCTTCGGCCAAATGTCGGTACCGGGGGAGATTACCCTCAACACGTACCCATCGAGCCCGGCGAATTACATCGCCACCGTGGCGCTCACAGTGAGTGACCCCACGCAGCGTGACGGCTACGTGAGCTTCCCTGATTGGGTGCTAAACAAGTATCGCGGCGTCTTCCTCAATGGCATCCTCGCCAAAATGATGTCGCAGTCGGCGAAGCCCTATACAAACACGCAGCTTAGTGTGTACTACATCAAGCTCTTCAACAGTGGCAAAGCGGCCGCACGAGTTGATGCGCAACGCGCGAACGTCTTCAAGGCGCAAGCGTGGAAATTCCCAAGCTTCGGCGGAAAATCGCAGAGGCGGCTAGGTGGCGGATTTCCGCCTCAGTAGGAGAGACAGATGAGCAAGGGCGACACGTGGGAGACTGCGGTCCTAAAGATCTTGTTCAACGCAACTGCGTTGGCCAACGTCATGGACAATGCCGTGTCGTCTCCGCTCACCAACATCTACGTCTCACTCCACACGGCCGATCCGACTGACGCCGGCTCCCAAACGTCCAGCGAGGCCACCTACACCAGCTACGCCCGCGTCGCGGTGCTTCGCACCACCGGTGGCTGGACCGTGTCAGGCACCTCGCCAGCCTCGTGTAGCCCGGTCGCGAACATCGACTTCCCGGCGGCGACCGGCGGAAGCAACACCATTACGCACTTAGGTATCGGATCACTTTCGTCCGGTGCCGGCACGCTCTACTACTCGGGCACTGTTACGCCGAACATCCTTGTTACGTCCGGGGTGACCCCTCGCCTCACGACGGCGTCCACCATTACAGAAGACTAGATCAGTCGCGAGGTATAGCCCGTGGCTACTTTAGTTTCTTTTACATCGGTAGGCACAACAGCGTGGGTTGTGCCTTCCGGCGTTGTTTCTGTTGATTACCTAGTAGTTGGTGGCGGCGGCGGGGCGGGCGGCACGGCAGCCGGCGGGGCGGGCGGCGGCGGTGTCCGCTCTGGTACCCTCTCTGTTACCCCCGGAGCTTCTTTAACTGTTACCGTGGGCGCGGGCGGCGCGGGGAATACCGGCAGCGGTACGCAAGGCGGTTCTTCTGTCTTTGACAGTATTACTTCGGCCGGTGGCGGTAGTACGGCGGGCAATGGCGGCTCGGGCGGCGGCGTGCGGGCGGCATCTGGCGCGGGAGTAGGCAATACGCCATCAGTGAGCCCATCTCAGGGGGCGAACGGCGGCATTACCAGTCAGAACATAAATATCGGCGCGTCGGGTGGCGGTGGCGGTGGCGGTGGGGCTTCGGGGGTCGCCGGGGGGAACGGATCATCGTTTTTCGGCGGCGCTGGGGGAAACGGAACTCAATCATCTATAACTGGCTCGGCGGTGTATTACGGCGGCGGCGGCGGCGGTGGCGTATATACAGCCGCTGGCTCCGGCGCGTCGGGCATGGCCGGCGGGCTTGGCGGCGGCGGCAACGGTTCACAATCCGGAACCGGCAGTAACGGGACCGCAAATCTTGGCGGCGGCGGCGGCGGCGGCGGCCTAACCAATACCAGCGGCGCAACCACGGGCGGCTCTGGCGGTTCGGGCGTAGTCTATATTAGCTACACCGTTAGCGGTAGTATCGGTGCAGCAGTTGGTTCCGGCACCGCTACCGGAGTTGGTGTGGCGCTGCGCGCGACTATTGGGTCGGCGACCGGGTCTAACACCACGTCGGGCGTGCTGCGCGCCACCGCGTCATCAGTGGCCCTTACCGTTGGTTCTGGCGTGGCATCTGGCGTGTTTCGCGCGACCAAGGCGGCCGTCGCTAACTCCAACAATCTAGGTGTCGCTACAGGCGTCCTGCGGGGCACGGCGGCCATGGTGGGTAACGCTCCGGGGACATGTTCGGTGTCCGGTGTGCTTCGAGCTACCGGGGCCATGGTGGGTAACGCGGCTGGCGCTGGCGTGGCCTTGGGGGCGCTCCGAGCGACGTCCGTGGCTGTCGGGTTCTCTGTGGGAATTTCTGCAGTCAACGGCGTCTTCGCGACCACGGCTGCCGCCAAAGCCGACGCGGCGGGTACTAGCACGGCGGCTTATATCGGCACCGAAGTCGTCAACAGTGTTGGCTACGCGGCCGGAAGCTCGAACGCCTACGCCGTCACGTATCTCTTTTTCATCGGCGAAGTGGTGCTCGTTAAAAACGAGCCACGTGTTGCGTATGTCGCTGGAAACCATGTAAACGAAGATCTGACCGTGGCAGTCATGGCCGAAGATCGAAACGCTTCCGTACCCGAGGAAAATCGGGTAAGCATCGTGCCGTGGGAGCGTCGAGAAACTGACAGCGAATACCGCGATCAATCGGCCGACACGCTCAACCGAAGAAGGATTGGCTGATGCCGCTCAAAAAATATATCAAGTCGACCGGCGAGCGGAAGCGGTATCTCATCGATTACAGCGATTGGCTGGATGAAGGCGAGACCCTTACTGGCGTCATTTTTTCTGTCACCAACAACAGCGCCACCACGCCTCTCGTGGTCGACGATGTCATGGTACAGCCCGACGGCCTCGGAGTGCAGTATTATGTTTCCGACGGCGAAACCGGCAATCAATATGAAGTTTTGGCAACAGCATCGACATCGTCACTCCAAGTGAAGGTTGACGATTTGCTGTTCACCATTAGGGAGCCGGCGTAATGGCCATTCAGATCAAGCATCAATTTGTTTCTCTTAAAGGCGATGGGTCCGACCTCACGCAGGTGCAGCCATCGAACTGGAACGATACTCACGAGATTAACCAAGCATCCGGAACGGTCTTGGGTCGCGCTACGGTTGGCGCGGGCCCGACGGAAGAAATCCCGTGGACTGCGTTCGGCCGAGCATTCATCAACGCCGCCGACCAGAGCGCCGCTCAAGGTATTCTTGGACCGGTGACTACGCTCGCCAACCAGAGTGTGTCGTATAAGGCCCTGCAGCTTGCGAGCGGGCCCGGAAAACTCATTGGAAGTAACGGCAATCCAGCACTGACGATTACCGGCGCGGCGAACAATGGCGCAGGTCTCATCCGCTTGACGGTTGCGAGCACGTCGACGTTTACCACTGGACAGCGCAAAGTTGTTGCCGGGGTGGTAGGCACCACGGAAGCAAACGATAGTTGGTTGATTACGGTTGTCGACGCGACACATATCGATCTCCAAGGATCGGTGTTCACCAACGCTTACGTGAGTGGCGGTACCATCGGCGGCGGCTACGAGGAAATTTCCCTCGGCGCTGGTTTATCCATGGTCGGGCCTTCACTTACGGCATCGCAGGATATTCAGGGAGGCCGCCTTACTCTCACGACGGCGGTGCCGGTGCTAGGCGCACAGGTACTCAACGCAACGTCGGTGTTTTGGACGCCGGACCAAAATAACCAAATCACGCTCTATAACGGGGTGTCGTGGGTGGGAATTTCGTCACCCGAAGTAAGCATCAAGACTACGGATGTTCAGAATGGCGCTACCCATAGCGGCACCCGTGTTATCGATCAACTGACTGACACGTCAAAATTGATGGTGGGTATGGAGATCACGGGTACCGGCGTCGGCGTCGGGTCTGTTATCCAGTCGATTGATAGCCCCACGCAGATCACGGGCTCAGTAAATAGTACCATCACAGATTACCCGATTGCGATCACGTTCAAAGTACCGGCCGATAAAGCCGTCGATATTTTCGGAAAGTTGGTCGGCGGCGCACTTGTTCTTCGCGGCGTCTTCCGTAGCGCGCTTCTCACGCCCAACGCCATGGATAAGCAGGATGGCGTCGATGTGTTGGCGTCGGATCACACGTTGCGTTGGCTGGGCTCTGTTGTCACTAGCGCCACGGCCGGGCAAATCGATTGGGTGCTGAAAGGCTTTCGACGCTTCCGAGTGTGGAACCGAAACAATAAACGTACTCGCCACAACAACGAAGTTTTCGTTACGGCTGGCACATGGGGTGCTGCTATCGGATGTGTGTCACTCGAAGTTGAAGTCGCCGGAGGCGGCGCGGGTTCGACGGGTAACGCTACAGCCGCATCTTTCGGCGCGCTTGCCGCAGCTAATGGAGGCACCACGGCATCGCACGGGATCGGTACCGTAGGAGATTATTTGTTTTCGGGCACCGGCGGCTACGCGACCAGCGGAAACGGTACCGGCGGTCGAGCGATTACTCTTGTTGATGGGAAAGCCCAGCCAGCTACAGCAGCAGTTGCTGTAGGTTCGGCTGGCGGTGGTGGCGGCCAGCCCGGCTGGGTGTATGCTCGCGAAGTGGTGGAGTTCTAATGTCGATCAGCAGAGCATCCGAAGATCTCATCATCGCACAAGAGATCGGTAGCAAGGCGCAGTACCTTTCGACGTACCATCGTCCGGAGTGGCCGGGCGGTGGCTCCGGTGTGACCATCGGTATCGGATACGATCTCGGGATGCAGTCGCAAACGCAGATTAGGGCTGATTGGCAAGCACATGTCCCGGCGGCGATGCTCGCCGTCATGATGGGCTGCGCCGGTATCACTGGTCAAAGCGCGAGAAAGCTTCTCCCGTCGGTACGATCCAAGATCGACATCCCGTGGGATGTGGCGCTGCGCGTGTTTGAAGGCACCGACATCCCGAAGTGGGAAGCGAAGGTTCGCCGGGCGCTTCCGAATTTTGATTTGCTCCCGCCCGACTGCCGTGGCGTGCTGGTCTCCTTGTCCTATAATCGCGGTATGTCCTACTCCATGGCTGGTGACCGCTATCGCGAGATGCGGAACATCAAGCAGTGGATGACGGTGAAGAAGTTCGACAATATCCCCTCTGAACTCGAAAGCATGGCGCGCTTGTGGGAGAACACGAGTGTACGTGGCGTGGCAACGCGCCGGCGAGTTGAAGCACGACTATTCAGACAGGGGTTGGCGCAGATGAGTGCGCGGACGCTTGTGGCCGAGCCCGAGCCGGAAGATGATCCTGTCCCGTTGCCCGTGCCGCGTCCTCCGGAGGCGGATGAGCCAGAACCTGAACCCGCTGATCCGGATGCGCCGACCTCGGAAGACGTTGAGGTTACCCAGCGAGGTAACGAGCTTCCGAAGAACAGCAGCATCATTATCGAAGTCGTCAAGCGGAAGCTCGACAGCTTCGGCTATCACGAGTTCGGTGCTCTCAACGGAGAGTGGGGCGGCCGCACCGTGGCGGCGATCTCAGCGTACAAGCTCGACCGGGGTCTTTCCGGACCGGCCGAGATCGATGACGTGCTCCTCGCCGATCTCGACAAGGCCAGTCGCGAGAAGTGGCAGAGACCTATGGCGGATGCCCGTGCCAATGCCACAGCGAAGGATCTCGCACCAAAGAACGAAGTGATCCAAGCGACCAACCAGAACAAATACGTCGCGTGGTTTCTCGGCATCCCGGCGGCCATCGGCGGCTTCTTCAAAGGCATCTTCAATAACACCGGCGATGCCGTGACCTATCTGCAGCCGATCAAGGATTTCTTCGGCTATGCGAGCGACATCCCAATTGAGTATTGGCTCTTTGGGCTGGCGGGTGTAGCAGTGGTGCTCTGGCTGCAAGCCAACAAGGCTGAGAAAGCCACCGTTCAGAATTACAGACAAGGCAAGCTGCTATGAACCCGCTGTTGCTTTTTGCCATGATCCCGTCGTGGCTCTACAAATGGATCGGCATCGGTCTGGCCGTGGTAGCCATCTTCGTGTATGTCGACCGCAAGGCCACCTATCGCGAGCGCGCCAAATGCGAGGCCGCAGCCCGCGAAGCCGAACGCAAGGCAGGGGTCCAAGACCAGAAGGCCGATACTCTTACAAGGAAAGACGAGACCGATGTCAGTGGAAAACTTCTCACGCAGGATGAGGCAGATCGGCAAACGCTACGTGCAGTTGATGACGCTATCGCCAAAGCTCGAAGCGACGCTGCAAAAGCATCGAAGGGCGTTCCTGTACCTTCTCGGTGCAGCCTTTCTGACGACGACGCTCGCCGCCTGTAACCAGACGATGAGCGGCGGTCGCGAGCCGCTGACGCGTCAGCTTCCAAACCCACCGTCGTATATGAGCCCCGTTCGGGTCTCGCCGGCGAAGAAGGGCGATGACACTTTTCGTACAGCTTTGATCCGTAAGCAGGCGCTGGACAAAGCCAACACGATTATCAGCGCCTCGAAAAAGTGGTACCTTGGCGTCAAGGAAAACTACAGCAAGAACCCCGAGCCGAACTTTTTCGGGCGCTAAGTGTTAGGGAGTGGGGGCCTTGGCTATAAACGAAGTTGTCGACGGGGATGCGGGCCCTATCATGAACCCCGTCGACCGCTTTGCTCATCTGCCCGAGCCGACGCGAAAGTGGCTTGAGACCCTACGCGAAACCGATCTAACCGAGATTAACGATGCGATTAAATTTTACCGCGCTGCACGTACTCTAGGGAGATTTGGTAAATGGTCGATTATCAGCGCAGTCGCGTTCTTCATAACGGTCAGTCAGCTTGGCGAGGCCGTGCAAAAAATCTGGACGTGGTTCGGCCAGTGGGGTCGCCCGTAGCTGTAAAGATCATCGGTGTATTGACAGGGGCGCTTGTCGGGGGTTTGGTCGGCTACGCGCAGATGCGAGGGTATATCCAGTGCGATCTACAAACCGGCTGCTCCTTCCTAAGCTCACCAGCAAGTTTGATACGCTGCGTGCTTCCTTGAAGCAGGCCGACAAGAACCCCTATATCGGTGTAACTCAAGGGGGCTCATCGAGGACTAGGGGCGCGAAAGTTGCCGCCACAACGGCGGAAGCTAAACCACAGAAGAGGAAGAAGACATGACCGAAGTAACGAAGGTAGACAGTGGCACCGCGCCGAATGCTTCCGACGCGGCACCGAAGGCTGTCGCAGGTAACCCCGGCGTCGGTGCTCAGGGTAGCACTGGTCCGGATCATCAGGAGGGTTTCCTTCGTGGCGACCGTCCTGAGCCGGGTAATTCCGGTACCGTTGTCGGCACCGAAGCGGATCGCGTTATCCGCGTGAGCGACATCAACAAGGATGAAGAGACCAAGGATATGGCCGGCGTGCGCGTCGACCCGATCACTGGTATCGCCGTCGATCAGATCGAAGCGTCTGCCGGAGACTTCCCAAAGCGCAAGGCACGGGGCGGTCTTTACTCGGTACCGATCCAAGCTTTCGACAGTCGCAAGCTGCACGGGAGCGAGGAAGTTACCGTGCGAGGTAATACCGTTATCATCAACGACCCGGATTACGCCGACCGCAAGGATGACGGCGACGACGTCGATGAAAGCGAGTTGCCGAAATCGACGCGTGACGAGATGGCGGCCGGGCGCGACACCCTCGGCGGCAATAAGGAGTAACCATGACCGCTGCGCGGATCTCACCGTTCGGCGGAATGATCCCGGCAACAGATGACACTCTGTTGCCGGAGGTCAATGCCTCGCTGGCTCAGAATACGTGGCTCTACCAAGGCACCGTGCAGGGCATTCCGGCAGCAAAATTCCTTCGTCAGAACACCGATACGTCGGTGACCAAGGTCTATCGCATCCCGAATAACTACACCGATGCTCAACATCTCATCGACAGCATCTGGATGGAATTTTCCAATATCGATACCGACGTTGTCAGATCAGTTGTGATCGACGATCAGTTCGACCGATATTATTGGGCCGCCCCTAATCTCATCCCGCAATACAACACACGCGCTCGTATTGCGGCCGGTGACCCGAGTTTTATTTTGGGTATTCCGCAGCCGCCGCTTCCTGTCCTGAACATCGTTGGTGGTGTCAGCGCCACCCAGCGAAGCACGGCCTACGTGCTCACCTATGTGTCGGCGTATGGGGAGGAAGGCCCTCCTTCCGATCCGGTGCTCGGCACGGGCAAGGTGGATGCTTCGTGGGATTTGACGTGGGCCGCCGCTGACCCCGCCGACCTCGGTATCGACCGCAATCTCACGCATACGCGTATCTACCGCACTGTGACCGCGCTCGACGGAACGACGACTTATTTCTTCGTCACTGAGCTTCCCATCGCAACGCTCGCATATAGTGACACGGCTACCGATGCCGCTGTATCGCTCAACGAGCTACTGTCGAGCACGACGTGGTCGGGACCGCCAGACGACATGGTGGGTATCATTTCGTTGTCGAACGGCATGCTCGCGGGCTTCCGGGAGAACGAAGTCTGGTTCTGCGAGCCCTACCGTCCTCATGCTTGGCCGGCGCAATACACGATCACCACTGAGTTTCCCGTGGTCGGTCTCGGCGTCATGGGACAGACGCTTGTCGTTCTGACGCAGGGCTTCATTCATACGGCGACCGGTATCAGCCCGAGCAACATCTCCATCGTGAAGCTGGCGGGCATCCTCCCGTGCACGTCGCGTGGCAGCATTCTCTCCGCGCCGGAGGGCGTTTATTTTTCTTCGCCGTCGGGCCTCATCCTCGTGTCGGGTGCCGGCGTCATCAACGTCACGAAAGAACTTGTTCGTAAGGACAAGTGGCTCGAATACGCGCAGACCAGCACGCTCCGCGCCGTGCGCCTCAACAACGCATACTACGCATTCGGCTCTGCCCGCTTCGGCGTGTTTGATGTCGACGCCTTCGACAACGACGCGTTCACACAGGAAGATTTCAGCGGTGCTCGCGCTGGCATTCTCCTCGATCCAACGTCTACGGCGGTCGCCTTCAACATCCTGAGCAGCGAAGACCCCATTGTGAATGTGATGACGGATGCTTGGTCGGGTGAAGTGTTCATCATCCGGGACGGAGAGACGCAGTGGATCGACATCGGCGACACGCAGGCCGTGCGCGACCCGTACATTTGGAAGTCGAAAGTCTTCCAAGCCGAAGACAAGAAAAATTTTGTCGCGCAGAAAATCTATTTCAACGTGCCGTCATGGGCACCCGCCCTCAACCCCGTACCCAACGCCGCCCTCATTCAGAGCCTAGCCGCCGACCAATACGGCCTCGTGCGGTGTTACGCTGACGGCCGCCTCGTACATACGCGAGAGCTTCGAGAGAGCGGCGAACAGATGCGTTTGCCGTCGGGCTTCAAGGCAGATTATTGGCAGTGGGAGATCGAGGCGCGCGTTGAAATTAAATCGTTCCAAGCCGCGTCGTCGACGGACCAACTGAGGCAGGTGTAATGGCGAACGTTCCCAAATATCCAGCGATCAATGAACCAACCACGGACGTCGCCAGTCTACGCGAGAGCATCCTGAGCCTCAAAGAGGCCACGGAAATGTTGACCCGGCAGCGAGGCGATCCTCTGGCGTCGGCCATCACGTGGGCTGACCTTGTCGCGCTCGGCGTCATTACAGCGGACCAAGTCCCAACCATCACAACGAAACGATGACGATACTCTTTGACGTCAAAGAACACGGGCTCATGATCGCAAAGGCGATCCCTCGTTGTTTTGACATCGTCAACGACATCGTCATCTCGAATGTGAGCGCCGAAGGGAAGTTACTCGGCGGGGTAACTTTTGACGGCTTCGTCGGAAACTGTATATTCATCCATCAGGCCGGTTTCGATAAGCACTGGCTCTCGAAGGACATGTTGTTCTGCGCGTTCGACTACCCCTTCAACCGGCTCGGCGTCGACAAAGTGGCTTGCACGATCTCCTCGGGGAACAAAGAGCTACTTGCTTTCAACGGCCGGTTGGGCTTTACCGAAGAGTGCAGAATTAAGGATGCGTATCCCGACGGGGATATGGTAGTGTTGTCGATGACGCGCGATCAGTGCCCGTGGCTCAAAATCAAGCCCAGCACCAAAAGGCCGACAGATGAGCAAAGACAAAGCCCCGCCACCGCCTGATTATAGCCCCCTTATCGCCGCCCAAACGGCCGCCGCCGAACATGCCGCGCAGGTGAGCGCGGACAATTTGTCGTGGGCGAAGGAGCAGTTTGCGTCGAGCAAGGCCCTTACTGACAAGGTTAATCAGGGCCTCATCGACACTCAGGAACGTAACAAGCAAATCGCGAACGACGCGAACCAGCGGTATCTGGATGTCTTCCAACCGCAGGAAGACGCGCTCGTAAAGGACGCGAACACCTACGCGACACAAGAGAAGAAGGACCAGATGGTCGGCATGGCGCAAGCCGGTGTCGGTCAGGCCTTCGACGCGGCGCGAGATAGCTCCACGCGGGAGTTGGAGAGCTTCGGTATCAATCCGGCCGACACGCGCTATAAGGCGCTGGACATCGGCACGCGTGCTCAAGAGGCCGCCGCTAAGGCTGGCGCTGGTAATGTGGCTTCGCAGCAGGTGGACGCCACGGCGCGCGACCTTCGTAGTCAGGCTATTGCCGTCGGCTCGGCGCTACCGGGCCGCGCGATGCAGGCCGACCAGATCGCAGGCAACGCGGGGCTCGGCGCTGTCGGAGCCGGTAACAGCACCACGGCCAGCGGCGCGAGCACCATGGGTACCGGTCTGCAGTGGGACGCGGCGTCTCAGACGTGGCGGCAGGGCGCGGTCAATACGACCAACACCGGCTTCTCGAACCAGAACGATAACTTCAAGGCGAACCAGTCTTCGTCGAGCGGCATCGGCTCGCTCCTCGGCACCGTGGCGGGACTGGCTATTCCCGGCGGCGGTACCATCGGCGGCGCAATCGGATCGAAGATCGGCGGCGCGCTGGGCTTCGCGGAGGGCGGCGCGGTACCGGAAGCAACCACCGGCGGCGCGGTCCCAACGAGCATGTCCCCCTCGCAAGGTCAGGTCACGGACGATGTGCCCGCCCAGCTTAACGCTGGCGAGTTCGTCATCCCGAAGGATGTGACCTCGTGGTACGGCCAGAAGTTCATGCAGGACTTGATCAAGAAGGCTCGCGCCGGAATGAATTCCGACAGCGAAGCCCCGGCACAGCCGTCGGTAGGCGTCGGCGCTATCCCGCGTCAGCCCGCCTTTCAGTCGGCACAGGCATAAGGAAAGACCATGGGCTTCGGGCAGGAGATCAAGGACTTTCTGAGCGCGTATAAGCAGGGCGAAGCGGTTGAGACCGCCCGCACTGACCGCGAATACAAGAAATCCCTACAGGATGCGCTGGTGAAGAAGACGGCTCGTGAGAACGACCCGGATACGCTGGCGCAGGCCGACGAGAAGGCGAAGGCAGAACTCCAACTGCTTCGTGCTCGCACCGGCGCAGTCGGCGCATCCACGGCGCTGACGCGTTCTCGGCAGAAGGCTTTGGATGCGGCCGCTGGCGTCGCCCCCGGCGCAGGCCCACCGTCGCTGACGGAGGGGATGGTCATTCAGCCACAGACAATCGTTAATCCAGACGACGCACCCGTGCAGCATTTCGCGGACGGCGGTTTCGTCGAAGACGACGAAGGCCTCGATACCGGCGAGGATATCGCGCCTACGCCGGCGGTGGGCGGGGCTTCTGGACCAACGGATGTGAGTGCGCGGTCTCGCAATACGGGCAGTTTGTCCGGGATCGCACCGCAGCTTATCCATGACGCGGTGAAGGGCGGCTTATCCTACGGCGCAAATCAGATGGGGTTTAGCCAGCAGCGCGGCGTGGGAACGGCGGCACAGAAGCAAAAAGCACTGGACTGGCAGCGTGGCTTTGGAGCGATCCAGCCGCAAGAGCTTGACGCCGTGAAGAAGGCTGTCGACCCCGAGGGGAAGATGACCGAAGCGCAGCGCAACATGATGGCGCTTGGGCAGGTGTATCAGTTCCAACTGAACAAGGGTAACCCGGAAGGCGCGCAGCGTGCCGCGTTTCAGGTCCTGCAGGCGTACCGGCTCGATGCACAGCGATACGCTTCCATCGCCGCTCACGCGGCTGAAAATGGCGATCTCAATACGGCAGCGCAGGCCGCCGTAAAGGCGTACGCGAACATTCCCGACGGTCGCGACATCGCTGTCTTCAAAGATGAAGATGGTAAGCTGAACTTCTCGTACACGGACGCGGCCACCGGTAAGACCATTGTGAAGGGGCTTTTGACGCCGCAGCAACTGGCGGCGCAGGCGACCGGTATCGCTGCAGGCGGCTTCGATAAGTTGATCTTGCAGGCGGCCGGCCAGCGCGCCGAAGAGGCGGCCAAGGGCAGGGGCGGTACGGGAGCCCCCAAGGCCAGTGACCAAGCGAAGATATTGGAAGGTGTCGAGGGCGCGGTAGGGAAGCTCACAGAGCAGGCCGAGAAAGATAAGAAGCCGATCACGCCGGAGAGCACGAAGGCTCTTACAGGGGCCGCGTACCGTATCCAGCAGGCCAATTCACATCTCACCCCCGACGAAGCTGTCTCCGCCGCTCGCGACATCATCGGCAACACCGATAAGGACGCTTTTAAAGTCGAGAAGGGAGAGGACGGTACGAATACAGTTACCTTTGGAGGTAAGTCGGCGGTCGGAGATCGCATGCGACTGAAACTCAGTGATGAGGCGTTGGAGCCGCTCATTGCAATGCGCGGCGTCGCTCTCGCTGCAGCGAAGAAGAAAAAAGATGAGGGCGACAAGCCGGGCACCGATTGGAAAGGTATTGCAACTTCCGCCGGAGAGGCTATTGGTGGGATTGCTGGTGACGCTGGTAAGGCTCTCGGCGCGGTTGGTGAGGCGGCGGCCGGCGCTGTCAAACGCAGCGGCGTAGGAGAGTATCTTGATCGCAGCACCATCCGACCACGCGAAGCAATCGGTCGGGCGTATGATACGATTAAAAATCCGGGGGACGTCCCAGCGACGGAGCCTCCGCTTTAAGGGACTAAAAAATGGCGTTTGAGGACCTCGCTTTCGACCCGAGCACTCCCGCGCCATCTGATGAAGGTGTCAGTTGGGGGGATTACCTCAAGACACTTGGGGCCGGTACAGCCGCTGTTGGCGGTGGTCTGGCGGCCGCTACCCGACAGTTCTATGAAGCGGGTAAGGGCGAGAATGGCGCGAAGCTCGCAAAAGCCATCCAAGATGCGTTCGGCGGTGTCGAGAGCGGTATCCGCGATAGCATGGGTGATGAAGCGAAGAAGCGCTTGTCGGCCACTATCACAAGCGAAGACTTCTGGAATAACCCCGGCAGTGCTACTGCGCTTAAGTTGACCAACATGGCCCCCATGGTGGCGGCCACGCTGGTGCCCGGCGGTATCATGTCCGAAGCCATCGGGGCTACGATTGCCACGGCGGCGGCCGGCGGCGCGATCAACGCGGGCTTGGTCGAGAAAGAAATTTACGAGAAGACCGACAAGCTCTCGGACGAACAACTTCAAGAGCAGGTGCCTTACTACGCGGGCCTTCGATCCGTTTACGACGAAACCGAAGCGCGTCGGCAGTTCAATGCCAAGCGTATGGGCATGGCTCCGGCCATCAATTTTGTTCTTGGCGCGGCTGCCGGTGCCGTTGGCCCCGCCGCCAGCATCGCTCGTGGCCTCAAGGGTGGCCCAGCAGTGCTTGGCGCTGGCGAGGCGGGTGCGGTAGGTCGTGGTACTCTCGGCGCAGTAGAAGGCGGCGTTACCAACGCTGTTCAGGCTGTTGGAGGCGACGTTACGGCGCAGGCCGCCGATATGGGGGAAGACAGCTTCAACCAGCCGTTCGATGCGCGGCGCACCATCGACGCAGCCCTCGAAGGCACGGCGGCCGGCGCGCTCCTTGGTGGTATCGCCGGCGCGGCGTCGGGCGGTAAGGCAGTCCCGGCCAAAGCAGGAGAGCGTGTAGACAGCCCGGCGGCTGTCGCTGATTTCACCAATAAGGGGATGAAGATCACCGATCCGGCGGCTCCGGATGCGAACCCGTCACCGGTGAAGCCGACGATTGAGGAAGCGGTGCTCGGCGTGCAGCCGAAGCCGCAGGTGAAAGAAGGTGCGACTGGTACGCCGTCAAAACCAGTCGACGATCCCGCCGTAGTCGGTAACGTACAGAACGCCCCCGTGCGCGGCTCTCGGGATGGAGGCAAGGATAAGGTCGCGTCGCCCGAGGACAGCACGGTTACAACCGTGGCGGAAACCGGTCCGGATACGGCGCAAACTCTGGCCATCGACGCCAACAAAGACCCTACTCCGAATAGTGTCGCGCCTGAACCTGTCCCAAATGAGACTCAAAAGCCCGTCGTGTCTGAACAAGTTACCCCCGAGGTAACACCAGAACCGACTTCAGGAATTACGCCTGAAAGTCAACAGGAAGTTACCCCGCAGGTAACCGAACCTCCAACCAGCGTGCAGCCTGCGCCACCCGAGGCGTTCAGCGCTTTTGCCCCTGTCGCGGAAGCTGCCCCGGCCGGCCCACCGCGCACCGGTCGAGTGCTGCCCAATCTGGCTCAAGCTGCCGAAGCGGCGGCCAACACCAAGGCTCAGAACGAGATCATCCAGCGCAACATTAAGAGCGCGCAACTTACTGAGCCGAAAGGCAAAAACCTGTCTTCGAAAGACAGTGATAAAATCGCGGCCACTATCAAGGCGGCAGAGGACCTCGTTGCGAAGCATCCGCCGACCGACGGCGAGACCAATTACACCCGTGATGTAAACCACCGCGATGCCGTGGTGCGCCGCGCCCAAGAGATTGTCGCTACCGCCGAGCGTGATGGTATTAAAATACCCACCCGCATCAAGCCGAGCGTGAAGGGTAACCAAGTAGGCGACAGTCCTCACGTCCAGATGCTGCGGTACGCCGCCGATCTGGCGCGCGTGGCGAAAACACAAGCGAAGGGGAAAAAGCTCACCGACGCGGTTATCCGGTTCAAGGAACGTGAAGACGCCTACCGGACCGGGGCCTCGGAAGAAGCTCTCGCCGCGCGCCGGTCAGAGGGGGAAGCCGCGCGCCGCGCCGACCAAGGCGATGTCGAGACGCACGCCGCCGCGCCGGAAAACGAAGCCGGTTTGTCACCCGAAGAACTGTTGATCCGGAAGCAGGAAGAGGAAGGGGCCGAGCCACCAACCGACGTTGCCCCTGCGCCAGCCCCGAAGCCAGAAGCGCCACCGAAGAAGACGTTCTCACCGGCGGTCGAGAAGGCGCGCGCTGCCGCGAAGGCGCTGGCTGAGAAGCGCGCAGCGGAAGAAAAACCGGCCGCATCCGAAGTGCGCCGGCCGAAGCTCTCGAAGGAAGAACTGGATCGCATTCTAGCGAACAGCAACAAGAAGACTGATCGCAGCGCGATGCTCGCTGCCGAAGAAAGCGCCGCGTCCCGTTATGACGCTCGCCCTCGCGAGATGCCTGATCGAAACCCAACGGTGAAGCAGCGGGAGGCGGGCAACTATCGCAAGGGTCATGTCCGTGTTCACGGCCTCGATGTGACTGTTGAGACAGCACGGGGCATGATCCGCCGCGCGACAGATGGATCGTGGAAAGTCCGGATGCCGGAGCATTACGGATACATCAAGCGCACCACCGGTGCCGACGGGGACCACGTCGACGCATACGTTGGGCGGCACAAAGACAGTGACCGCGTTTTCGTTATCGACCAACTCGACCATCGCACTGGGAAGTTCGACGAGCACAAAGTGATGCTCAACTTCAAGGATGAAGCCGAGGCGGTAGCTCAGTATCAGAAGGCGTTCAACGACGGGAATGGCCGTGCTCGATTGGGTAACATCCACGAGATGAACCCGACCGAGTTCAAGCAGTGGCTTCGCGAGGGCGACACCACCAAGCCTGTAACGACGTACGCCCACACTGACATTCCGGCGGGCGAATTACTTCTCCCTATCGACGAACGCAAGGGCCAGATTGCGTGGTCCGAACGCACGAGCACCGCCCGCGCCGAGCTTGAGGCTATCGACTTCTCGCATATCGGTGAACAGTTCGGACTGGCAAAGGCTATCGCTCCATATATCAAGAAGCGCCTGCTGCAGTTGGTTGGCGACACGCCCGTGCATTATGTGACTGACGCCAATATGAAGCTGCTACGTGGCAGCGATCAGGATGTGTATGGTATCTTCACGCCGGGCCGCCAGAACCCCGACGCCGATGGCGCGATTTACCTCAACACAAAAGACCCTACGCAAGTCGCGCAGACGCTTGTCCACGAAGCGACGCATCGCGCAATGTTGGTCGACCTTGAGCGCAGCCCCGCCGTGAAGGCGCAAGTCCGGGACATGATGGATGTTACGGATCAGTGGGTGAAGGATAACGCGCCCGGCCACTACGATGAAATCTCCTACGCGTTCAAGAACGAGCACGAGTTCTTGGCCGAAGCGTTTTCAAACCCAATGGTACAGCACATCCTTGAGTTGGTCCCGGCACCGCCGAACATGGTGAAAGCGTTGCGCCTCGATGTGCGCTCGACGTTCTGGCAGGCCCTTAAGCAGATGGCGCGCAACGCTATCGAGAAGCTGGTTGGCCCCGTACCGCATTTCGATAGCATTCTCGACGCGTCGATCCGCGCCGGTGAGCTTGTGTTTGTCGCGCGCCAGCGCCGCATGCAGTCGGAGCGTGGTGCTCCTGTTCGAGAGTACGCCCGCGAAAACATTCAGTCGATGGAGCGCAGCGTCACCGAAGGCGTGAAAGAGCTTTTCAAGCGCCCCGAAGCGCATACGATGGAGAATGCGCCGAAGCTTCTCAAGCTACGGACGTTCGACAACATCGCACAGATGGCCGATCACTTTTGGGGGGAGAACAATCCTGTCCGTAAGGTCTATGAGGCTGCGCAAAAGATACATGTCAGCGCGCAGAGTTATCTCAAGGATGCTGAACCGGCCGTCAAAAAGCTTTACGACGCCATGGCAACTTCTAAGCCGGAAGAGTTCACGGCGCTGAGTAACCTGCTCCACGATGCAACGATGGCGAACGTGCACCCTGACGTGGCTCTCACTGACCCTAAGAACGCACATCTTGGCAAGAACCGGCTGAACGCAGTCCAGTCGAAAGCTCGGCACGCCGATCTCGCGGAGCGGTACAATGCGTTGCCGCCGAAGTTGAAAGAAGCATACCACGACGCTGTGAAGTTCTTCACCGATCAGCAGAACAAGCTGGCGTATGATACGCTGCGCAACCGTATGCGAGAGTTGGGACACAACGACGATGCGCTTGCCAAAAGAGTGTTTGACGAACAACTTACTGACGCGGATCGTACTCGGCTTGGTGATGCTCTCCCTCTGTTGGAGGATGCTAAAGAGCTATCGAAAATCCAAGGGCCTTATGTCCCGCTCATGCGACGCGGCGACCACGTCGTCATTGGCGAGTACGCCGTAAAGAAGCCGCCTAACGGCAAAGAAATTGCGCGCAATGAGTTCGAGTTCAACACGCGCAAAGAAGCCGAAGAGTACGCCGCGAAGAACGATCTTCATGCGGAGGTCCGTAGTGTGTGGGTGGACAAGGCCACCGGCAAGCTGCACGGCGTCGACCCGAAGACCGGGAAGGAAGTAAAGATCACGTCGAAAGACGTACAAGGCGAAAATAAATTCCGCGTCACGCTACAGGACCAGCACGTCGAATTCTTCAACGGTAAGAAGGCCGCGGAGATCGCTGCCGCCAATCTGGCGAAGGCGGGCGTAACCATTCGCACGGTTGAGCCGCGCAAGCCTGACGCCGTGGGGAGCCCGCAGTTTATGCCCGGCCAGACGGCCTCGCTGCTCGCCGCTTTGAAGAAGCGACAGTCCTATAAGGACGCCACGGCCACGATGAAGGCCGACATGGAGAAGGCGGTACGTGAAGCAGGTATTCAAATGTTGGCGTCGACCCGTATTCAATCGCGCCATCTACCTCGCCGTCATGTTGAGGGTGCGTCCCGCGACATCGTCCAAAACATGTTCGATTACGCCGCTTCTACCTCGCGCACGTTGGCGAAGTTGGAGCATGCGCCGGCTATGGAGAGTGCTCTTAAGCAAATGGAGAGCACCATCGAGCAGGATGCTACGAAACTCCGAAACTATGCGCGGCGGGCAATTTCGAATGAAGTCGTGGGTCGTATCAAGTCGAACGAAGCATATAGTGATAACGATAGCGCTTCTCCTGTAGTGAAGCGGCTTCTCGCTGTCAGCTTCCTCGATAAGCTCGCGTCCCCGGCCTACAGCGTCATCAACGCGATGCAGCCGTCCATGGTGACGATGCCTTATCTCGCCGGTAACCACGGCGTTGCTCGGGCGTTCGCCGCGATGAGCCGCGCCTACAGCGATATTGGCGCGGGCAGCGTAGTGAAGAAGGGCCTTGCTGAAACCGGTCGGGCGATCCGTGGCAACACGAAGCCGGACGATTTCATTAGCGACATCAAATCGCGCCTCAAAAGCGAAGACGAACGTCGCATGATCGACGAGCATGTGAAGCTCGGCACCATTGACCCGTCGGCCGGTATGGAGATTGCGGCTTTGATCCGCGACCGCTCCGGTATCGGGGGAAAGATCGACACGGGGATTGGTTACCTTGAAGGTATCGCCCGCGAGATGCCGCGCGCCGTGGAAGCGGTGAACCGGGCCGTGACGGCTCTGGCTTCGTATCGACTGGAACGCTCCCGTGGGGCTTCCCACGAGGCGGCTGTGCGGTATTCGCAAGACGCCGTCAGTAATACACAGTTCAATTACAGCCCGGCCAATGCGCCGGCGATCTTCAACCACCCGCTGGCCAAGCTCGCCCTGCAGTTCAAAAAGTACGGGCAGGGGATGTACCAGTTGATCGGTACGCAGATCGGTCGGGCGATCCGGAACGAGAGCCCCGGTGATCGGGCCAAAGCAGTGAAGACCTTGGCGGGCATCGCCGCCACTCACATGGCAGCGGCTGGGGCGCTCGGCTTACCTACTGAGCCGTTCAAATATCTCGTCATGGGCACTTCGTTCGCGACCGGGGTGACATGGCAGGATGTCGAGAACAAAATCCGTGAAGCGGCGGCTGAGTTGTTTGGCAAGACCGGTGGCGAGGTCGCTACACGCGGCCTCCCCCGACTTCTCAACGTCGACATGTCGCGTATGGGCCTCGACAGCGTGACGTCGTTCGGTGAGCCGCAGACTATGAAAGAGAACGACGTTCTCGCGTGGATGTTCAAGAGCCTCTCGGGCCCTGTGGCGTCGCTCATCGGGGACTGGACGAAGGGCGCTTCCAAACTCGCCAACGGTGAGTTCGTCAAGGGTGCGGAGCTTATCGTGCCCATGAAGGGCGCGGCCGACAGCATCCGCGCGTACCGTCAGGCGACCGAAGGCAAGAAAAGTGCTTCCGGCCGCGAGACTATGAGCGCCTATACCCCATCGGAGACAGCGCTTCGCGCACTTGGGTTCGGTAGTGGTCGAGAGGCTGAAATTGGGGCGGCGCGTGGCGCGTATTACAATTCCAGCAACGCGATCAAGGAACGTCGCGCCGAACTGATTACAACTGCGGCCCAAGCAAAGGGTGGCGACAAAGTCAAGGCTATGTCGGCCATTGCCAAATTCAATAAAGACGTGCCAGAACAGGCGCGGATTAAACCGAAAGATATTGCGAGCAAGGTACGCTCGCTAACCGATGACGACATGGTCATGGGCATCAAGGCTGACAAAAAGAACAAGTATCTTCTCGACCGCGCCCGTGGCGCATACAACACAGGAGAGTGACTATGGCTAAAACAACCATGAAGGCATTTGAGAAGTCGAAGACCGACAAGAAAATGGACAAGGCCGGTGCCAAGAAAGCCGGCGTGCCGGTGAAAAAGTGGGAAGGGTCGAAGGCTGATCGGAAGGCCGATAAGTCGGCACTGGCGAAGATCAACAAGCGCAAGTAAGGTGATGTGATGACTGACGGCGGCAAGCGCGATCCGAGTTCGCACCGGACACCCGCGCAGATCAAGAAGATGGATCGTGGCTACAACGCGCAGCCGCACAAGATCAAAGACCGTACGCAGCAGAACGCCGCCCGCTCGATCATGCGGAAGAAGCACGGCGAAGCTGCTATCGCCGGCAAAGACGTCGCCCACGGTAAAGCCGTGAGCGCCGGAGGCTCGAACAAAACGTCGAACCTCTCGATCCAGTCACAGAAGAAAAATCGTGGCTGGCGACGCAACGGGCCCCGCCCATAACGAAAAAGGCATCACATCATGAAGCGCATCATTTATGCGGCCGCTATCCTTGTGGCCATGGTAACCATCGGAGGTAACAGTGCCGAAGCTCGTTCGAAACACCGCCATCGCGGGCATGATGCTCATGCTCTTGTTCATGGGGATGTCGTCGTACATCATCGTGAGGGGCGTCGGGCGCATCGTCGGGCAAGGACTAAAGTTAGCCCTGTGATCGAGCCGTGCTTTATTTTCTGCCCGGTCGCGCCGTTCACCCGCAAGAAAGGCGGCGATGCACCGGCGGGCTGGAAACACGTCGGCTTCTCTGATAGCGGTGGGGCACGCAGCAGCTTCGTGCGCGGCCGACTTATCTGCGCCATCAACGTGGTCCGAGAGCTTCGTGCTCGTGGCTACAATCCGCCCAATACCGCTCGTGCAAAGGACTTGCTTCACTATGGATCAGCCAGTAGCGGCAATCCCGGAGACGTCGCGATCTTCTCCCGAGGCAAGCGCGGAGGACATGCCGCAATCGTGGCTGGTTTCGGTCCCAACGGCGAGAGGCTCTACCTTAACCCTTCGTCTCGTCGCCAAGCGTGGCAGATCGGTCCTTATCACCGACAGCCCATCGGCTTCCGATCCCCTTCGTAAAGAAGATCAATCGGTCGAGACGTTATAGGCTTCCCGCTTCAACAGCGGTCCGCCGTCCCAATTTACCAGCATAGCGGCGATGGGTGTCACATGATGAATAGACCCATCGTCGTTTCTATACGTCCGGACGTGAGCACGCCGCCGGTGCGGCCGGGGGCTGGCATGCGTCCCACCACCGCCTGAATTTTCAGCGGCCATATAGAGCGTCGTAGAGACCCGCGTGGTGTATGGCAGGAGTGGGAGCCCCTTCGCCGCTCGGACCTTATTCGGCTTCCGTGGCGGCTCTGTACGCTCTTTGGGGACGCCCTTGGTGTTGATAATCATGGTGAGGGCCATGATGTGTTGCGCGGCGTCAGTAAAAAATGCGCCGCCATTCTTCTCAACATCGAAGTCTTTATAGTTCGAACGTCTCAATTGCTCGGACCAAAAATCAATCTCACTCTGCCGGACAACACATTCGCATTTTTTGTCATCCGGTTTGCGACCGGCGTCGGCCAATTCAATGGCCGTTGGGGCGCTGATTTTGAGCTTGTTAACGCAGTGCACTGCGGTAAGAAGTCCTTCGCTTTTGTAAAGCGAAACAACGTGTACGCCGTTACCATAGTTGTCTTCGGTCTTTGCGGGCATGACGATGAAACCAGCACCGACGACCTTACCGTTTGGAGTGCCTTCTTCCGGGACACCGCTAAATTCAAGCTGGCTACGATAGTAGCAAACTTCATAGGGTAGCTGAAAAACCCCGTACTGTACGAACTCCACCGCTTCGCGAGCAGCCTCGCCGACAGCTTTAAGTGTCAGCTTTCCGAAATTGAACTGTTCGACATCGGTGAGTTGGATAAACTCACGCAGCGCATCCGCGATGTTTTTGCTTGCGACAAGTCGGCCGGTCTTGATGGCTTCGGCGATCTCGTCAATCGTCGGCGGAATGGAAGTCGGTTTCATTTTTTAGACCTCGAAAAATTCGGCGGCTGCCTCGACTTCTGGAAGAGCTTTTCTACATCCATCAGTCGCGTCTTCATCTCAAGTGGGACTTCGATAGTCGCCCACCCAGCACCGCACTTACCACACTTGCGATGGCGTTGGATGAAGCCTGTGGTCTTTTGCAGCCTTGTGTTCCGGATAAAACTTAATTCGTAGTTGCCGCATGACGGGCATTTTGTGCGTACGGTTTTCGCGACCATGACTATGTCTCGTCTAGGAAGTTCAACTCCGGATGGTTGCTGATGTCGATCTGCAGAAGATATTCGGTGGCACCGGCGAACACTGTGCCGGACCCGATACGCCCTACGACTTTCTGCATTCCGAAAGAGTTCGTTAGCGCCTCGATGAAGATGTGCCGCGACACGTTGCGTTCTTTGAGCCAATCACCAAGGTGGCTCGAACTGATCCGGAGTAACTTGTCATCAAGCCCAAGATGAACCGCGATGAAATCCAGCTTTGTGGCGTCATGCATAATCTTGATGCTGTTCGCCGGCGGCTTGCCTTTCGCCACGTGAATGCGGTTCGTCACCAGCGTGTGACGCTGGCGCATAGTGTTAAAGAACTGCGCGATGATGTTCGACACATGCGTCGAGTTCTTCATGTCGACCGGCTGCGACGATACTTCGCCGCGCATCTTCTTCAACACGCCCAACATAAAAGTCTTAAGACTAAGGACGTCAAAAGCAGCGAAGCCGAGGCGGTTAGCATAAGCAGCACCAACACAAATGCAGGCGATGGTGGCGATCCAAAAGCGTTCCTCGTTATTAGAGGAAGTCTCTTTGTTACAATCGCGCGAAAAATCAGCGATATCCTTGGCCACGGCTTGGTGGTTCGCCCCGAGGAATTTTGCATACTCAAGACCGATACCTCCATAGTTGTCGTTAAGTTTCGACAGGATGATGGTTGCATCCGATGTGTCAATTTGCCCTGACGATCCCGGTACCGGCTTCTGCGCCGTATACTCGAAGACGCGATAGAGGCCCGCCGTCGTCGTGTTCGTGTGCGACGTTACATAGTCGAGAAGACTATCGTTCGAGCACGATACAAGAAGCGTCTGCCACGATCCCGGTTCGCGCTGCTTTGCGTTCGATTGCAGGCGGGACTTTTCCTTACCCTGCCCCATCTGAAACGTGATGTTGACGAACTTCTTCGTGTCCTCTTCGGTCTTCAACTCGTCCCAATAGATCGGGAGCGACCTTAACTCACCGATCTTATTCATTGCGCTGTTGGCGGTATCGCTCAACGACTGCACCGCCTTGATAGGATCGCCCCACACAGCCTGAGCAATCTTCAACGCCGTGCTCTTGCCGACGCCGCTCTCTTGCGAAAACGCGCTCATGATCACGCCAAGGTGGCCGGTGAAAGCCACCAGCGGCGCAGCAAACGCTGACGCTACGATGGCCTCGATGTCGGGCCGGCCGTGACCCACAACGAGCTTCGCCGCATCGATCCACGGCTGCGTGCCACCACACGGCTCATACTGTCTTGAGATCACACCATCGGATGTTGCGGCCGGGGACGATCCGTTGGGTGTCCAGAGCTTACCGCCAAACACAAAGCCTTCGATGGCTCCATTCTTACGGGTCCAGCCGAACGGCGATGAAGCGACAGCATCCTTCTGACGCTGCAATGTTTCAATCCAAGACAAGAAAAACCCCTGTGTTTTCTTCGGGTCGAGTTTCATCATGAAGCCCTGCGCCTGCAGGTACTTTCGCATTTCCATGCCACCTACGATTTCAAGTGGCAGTTCGATCTGCGTCGTTTTGTTGCGCTCGACCACGCTGTTGAAACGAAGGATGTACGGCTTCGGCCCCTGTATCCAAGGGTCCGTCATAGGGTAATCACTCACCGGCGTCTGCGATGCTGAGCCATCCGGGTTGATGATCAACTGCTGGATGATGCCGCGCGCATCGCGGATGAAGCCCGGCGGAAGATCATTCAGCGGGGGATTACTAGGGGCGGCACCGGCGGCTGATACTTGCGTACCTGTTGGTGGCTGCCCCGCTCCACCACCTGCTGATACTGATGCTGTGCCGAAGCCCGTGTTGATTTGAGCAGGCGCAGCGTTTCCAACAGGCCCTTGATGTGCCGCTGGCTGCGTTCGAGCTTCGAAATTAAGCGGCGATTTTCCTTTGCCAAAGTGGCCGCAGTTTTGACAAGCTCGACAACCGTTGGCGCTGATCGTGGCGCACGATGGCCACCCCAAACTTTTTTCTTCTTTCTCGCGCTCTTTACGGTCGAAGAATGTATCTGTGCTTTCTTGGGTGTAGTCGGCATGCTTGTTTCCCATCCTGTGCGCGTCGGCGCGCTGACCTTTTGTAAAGGTCGAAATCAGCGTGGTGATATTCCAGAGGGGATTATCGATCTGAGCGCCGCCAGTGGCGAGCACGTTGTTGATGAAAGCACACTGTGGAGCAACAAGATCGAGATCAACAAGAGGGCCCAAAAGGTCCACACCACTCGCGAGAGCGTTGGGTCCTGTGATCGGGGGCCGGACCGGAAAAATCGAGGTATCCAACGCCCCTGCGATGCGCGGTGTTGGAGCCAAATTTTTGTAAGGCTCCAAGCAAGCGGTGATGCGCTCAAAAGAGTAATCGTGACCAGCAGTACCAACCATGCGAACTGTACGAGGAGGCTCCGTTTTTCTATTGAACGTGTCCGGCACGCGGAGAACGCGGGCACTGTCCACGGTGCACTGCGTATCGCAGCGCAAATTCAATTTCTTTGTCGCTTCGGCCAACGCCGTTGAGTAAGGCTGCCATTCGGTCGGCGTGAGTGCGCGGCTGATAACCCAATAGACATGCAGCCCGCCACCGCTGTTAACGATCATCGACGGCGCGGGTAGGCCCATCGCCTTAATGAAAGTACCGAGGGCGTCGACCGCTTCCCCGAATGTCGGGTACCCCTTCTGGTTGGGGATAAGCACGCCAGTGTGCGGATCATACTGTGGCGGCTTTACGTCGATGTCGAGGAAAAAGCTTTTGAGAGAAATCGCGTTCGCGGCCTGACGAACAGCCTTCCAATAGGACCAGTTGTTCTTGCCCTGCTTCTGCTCGGCGACCGACTGCGACGACATACACGCATACACGTCCATCGTGCCAGCGTTCTTCATCGCGAAACTGAGCGCGTTCATAGCCTCGTCGAGGGTCTTCACCGCCCGGCCTGACCATGGAAATTTCCCATCAGGGCGCAGCTTTCCGTCCGATGGTTTGAAGGTCCAATGGATGTTTACGAACCCGTGTTCACCGGGAGCCGGCCACGGCACAACCCTCGCCAGATATTCGCGTGCCTGTTCGAGCATTTTTCTTCTTCATCTTGAGAGGCCAAAGCCGGGCCCCAATACCCGGCTTTGGTAGTTGTCGAAGTTACCCGGCGAGGTTACGCGGCGGGGCCGATGATGGCAGTCAAGCGGGCATCGAGCGCGGCGTCGAAGTTCGCGTCAGCTTGTGGCAGGGGCTTGGTACCGTCCGCTGCGCCGGGGAACGATTGTTCCGCTGGCTGGGCTGCCGGAGCCGCGGCAGGGGCCATGGCACCGAACCCCGACGTAGCGGCTGCCGGGGCTGGGGCGGGCGCTGGTTGGGCCGCTGGCGCAGGCTGCTGAGCGACCGGGGCGGCCTGTTGAGCGGCTGGTTGGGCCGCTGGCGCAGGCTGGGCCACCGGAGCGACCGCACCGAACCCGTTGGTCGCCGCTGCCGCCGTAGGTTGTGCTGCCGCTGCCGGAGCGGCCGCTGTCTGAACAGGAGCCACAGCACCGAACCCCGTCGCCTGCACCGGCGCTGCCGGTGTCACTGGCGGATTAGTGGGCTGCTGGGCCTGTGCCGCCGGTTGCGCGACTGTGGATTGGGTCGTTGGTGGCTGCTCAAACAGCGGCTTCTCCGACGCCGCTGCCAACGCTTGCGCCTGCGCTGTCTCGGCCGGCGAGGGCTCCGACACGACGCGGGCCACCGCTTCGCTCTTCTGCATACCGATGACGACGTCCGCTTCGGCGTCGGTCAGCGGGCGGATCGCGCTGAACTCGAACTTCGGATAGCTTTCCTTCGCATCGAAGGCGATACGAATTCCGATGCTGTAGTAGGGATATCCCTTCGCCTGCATCTGGTTCGAGAACGCCGCCAAATCCTGCAACGACGCTGCCGGGACACGGAGCAAGAGCGGACCACCGAGGCTTTCATTCGGGATGTCCTGCAGAGGTACCACGGCGAGCCGCCGGCTGTCGCCGCACGCTTTGCCCTTGCCGCCGCGCGG
>ERZ650308.134-NODE-134-length-40952-cov-8.592611_pt1 | contig 40952 bp, 35 predicted proteins | sample MGYA00376244_ERZ650308 | MGnify/ENA primary metagenome ERZ650308 (study PRJEB26733, sample SAMN07839295) | wastewater metagenome | biome: small river; feature: stream; material: water | place: USA: North Carolina | collected 2016-04-26 ... | reverse complement strand
CAGATGAAGATGCAGGTAAGGAAAGATGGGTAAGATTCATTTGGAAGAGGTATATATCCTAACTGCATTGAATGAATCAAGAACAAATTTGGTTTGATCTTTCTCCTTAAGATCAAAAAGATCTTTTAATCGCTCTTGAAGATCCCCCCTTTGGGCAGGTTCCAAATTTGTGATATAATACTGTTTTTTCTCCATGTGATTGAGTAATATGTAGCAAAAAATTTCCCCCGAATCAGTTTCAACAGAGATCTTACGACTAATGCTAGGATCAAAAAAATCACACTGATCTAAACACTGAAGAATCCTGCTAAAAATGGGATGAGAGATGGAAGAAAAAATAAGGGTTAAAAATAGAGTGATCGATTTTAGTTTGGAAAATTGTGCATACTTTTCTAAAAGCCGTCTATCATCACTTTGAATTGCTCGAAATAGATCTAACATCATTTTTGAGCCTAGCTCTGCAGAAAGAGGTTGCTTTGCTGTTCCTACTGCTACAATAAAGGCTAGCAAGTCCAGACGCATCTGCTCGGGAAAAGAAAAAACCTTTATAAAAAGCGATTGACACGCTAATGAAAAATGATCTGGATACACCTTAGAAAATGATTGTAACGCTTGCACGATTTCAAAGATGGTTTCTTGTTTTTTTACCAGCTCTGCCATTTCGATATAACTGGGCCACTCCCCACTTTGATGCTCCCTAACAAATGCAAGATCCTCCCCCGTTAATCCAAAATCATCCAGGGGACAAATCCATTTCCAAAAAGGGTGATACCGAGCGACATCTTCCAAAATTTTTTGCCTAAAAATCCTTCCTTCAGAAAAAAGCATGCCCCCTTCATTTAGAGCAAACCCTAAGCTCCCGTGAAACTCAGAAAAACGGACGAATTCTGAATCGGCATAAAAAGAGATCAGCTTATCTAAAAGCGGAGGTCTCGGCTCCTCCCTAGTAAGCACCTTCAAAATCCTATTAACTACATACATAGATTTAATAGACGGTGATTTCCAATAGGTGTAACTGTGATAGATATCATGAACTGAAAATCCAATTTTTCCTGCCGCGTGGCCATCTGCTACGTTAGGGAGGCGAGCTCCCCTAATATCAAGACCGACTACATGTGCAAAAGCGAATCGATCGGCAACCACATCTTCTTGTTTCACTTCACCTAGAACTGGCTTTAGATGTATAGGGACTGAACCCAACAAGAACGCAGAACGCAATAGAGAAAATGCCGGCAACACAAAGTGTTTTTCACCCTCAATAAAAAACCGATCATCCCCTGTAAAAGGGCAAAGATTAGTCCCAGTAGCCAATGCAACACGAAACATCATGGGATCTATGTATTGAAGCGGACTCCAAGGGGCGGGGACCAAAATGATACATCTATCCGCCAAAAGAGAAGACCGACTCATTTTTTCTTTTAGCAAACCTCTCTGTTCAGAATTCAAAAATCGAAAAAATTTTCCCAAACACTCCTCATAGCGGGGGTCACAAGTATCAAGAACTTGAATTTTACGCCCCTCTTTTGGGGCTCCTTCGATTTTAGTAAAAGTCCAATCGTGAGTAACTGCCCCCTCTCGCGACTTGTAGGAAAAACAACTATATCCCCCAGGATTATTGATAAACTGCTGTACAGCAGCAGAAAGTAGCGCAATTGTTGCAAATTGATCCTCGCTGATCACCCCCCTAAAAAAACCGGCCAAAGCGACTATTGTCCATCTTGAAGCTTCAAATTCGTCCCAAAATTGACCAAAAAAAGGGGTTTTACCTAAAATATTTGCAGAGAGGCGTTCAATATCAGAAGGGGTTACTGATCTCAAATAGGTGTAAATTTCGGAACATTCGGTCTCTCCCAATTTTTGTGTAAGAGGATATCTCTTATAATCTATTGCAAGCGCCATTTATAATTCCTTAAAAAAGGAGGGAAGGTTAAATCTATCCTCTATTTTTTTCAATAACTTTTTGACAAAAAGCAGCCGCTATATCCCTTCATTCAACCAATTAAGAAATTTTTCTTTTGAGCTTCTAAGAATATATACATACCATAATTGCTCCCAGAGCGGGTTTTTGAAAATAGAAAGGATTCCTTAGTGTACCTTTCTATTTGGAGAGCATAGCTACTCCGTTTTAAGGAGCAACCCTCTTTTTGGGCGCAATTATGGTATGTATATAATTCATGTCCTTCCCCAAGTACCAAAGTGACAATCTCCAAGGCGTTCATTTTCTTTTTGATACTCCTCCTTTCAAAATCTGATAAAGGCCCATGAAAAAAAATCGAACACCATTGATCATCGACAACTACTTTAATTTTGCCTTGAGAGATTCCCCTTAACTGAATTTCTAAAATCTGCTCTCTTATCGACTGATTGGGAAGAGAGAGCGCAATCTTCCTATCAAATCTCCCTGGACGGATCGCTGCTGAATCAAGACTTTCTATATGATTGGTTGTTCCAATAATTACAACCCCCTCCCTTTCTTCTACTAGAAGTGTAAGGAGTTGATTTACACCTGCATTAATATGAAAGCCATTTGTGGTTGTCTGATCAAACCTTTTAGGAATAATTGATTCAATTTCATCAATACAAATCACAGCAGGGGCTACAGATTCCGCAGCTTTGAAAATCGCCCTTACTAGTTGTTCTGTTTCTCCAACAAATTTTCTTTGAAGGCTCCCCGCAGGAATCATAAAAAATTTAGCCCCTGCATGGCCCGCAATCGCCTCAGCTAAAAAACTCTTTCCAACCCCAGGAGGACCACTTAATAAAAGTGCCTTTGGAGCTTTCCCCCCTCTTCCCTAAATTTTTTCGGATCTTGTAAGTAGACTATATAATCGGCAACACTCTCAATTAGTTCTGAATCTCCACCAAATTGTTCCATATCCACCTCAGGAACATACGGTCGAAATTCTCCTATTTCCGATTTCTTAGATTTTGCTTCCCCTGATTGAAATAGACCCAAAGCTCCCATTACAACCATCCATCTAAAAGGGGAGCGCTCTATTATTTTATACGAGTGAGACCCCCTCCATGCGCTGTTTTCCTGAAAAAGAGATTGCGAGGCAACCATCGACAAATTTCTTCTTGGGAAGGGTAAAAACGGTTTAATAGCCAAAGTTGTGAGAGTAGAAAGACCCCTAATACGCAAACGAAATCCCCTTAAAATTATTTTTATTCCTAAAGCCGCCGGCGATACTAGCAGCTCTCGCCCATTTCTTGCAAGTAGTGGGGAAATTGCGACCGTAACCAGTTGATCTGGCTATCAAGCTGCTCTAGAGTCCTCTACCCTATTACCTTGTTATACTGCCCCTGACTCGACACCAGCTACATTTAATTCAAATTTGGGGATTTCTGACTTGAAAATTCCCAATTTTTGAACCCCTCTCAGTGTACTAGAAATTGGAAAAATGATACGTTTTTTAGATATTTTATTGATTTTAAGTAACTCACCAAAAGAACGTAAGAGTTATTACAAGACTTAAAATATTATTTTTATAATTAAATATTTTCAGCTACTATCATGCTTAAGCGTTTGTTAAGACAGGTCTCAATGTAACCAATTCCTTTGCTTCCCCAAGGAGTTCTTGGGACCAAGCTATGACCTATTTCAATGAAATCAAACGAATTATCAACTCCTTATCTAAGCCGATTTTTATCGCTATAGCCCTCACTAAAATTGGAATCTACGGCGCAAACAGAGCCATCTATGCCTATCTCATCCTTGGGATTGCCTACCTGTAAAAAAATCGCCCAATAATCCCCGCTTATCGGCTTAAGGGGAGATTATAATCTATTGAAAAAGATTTTTAGAGGTTAAAAATTGAACCTTTTGCTATGTCTCAGTCATGAGCACAAAGTCTACAAAAACAATTGATAACCTAGGAATTCAATCCTACATTCAGTTTGAAGAAAATAGGCAATACCACGACGATACATTCGCTGACACCTCTCGATCGATTGCCTCCCAACTCACAACAGATGTCTTTGAACCTATTATAGTTACAGATTATCAACTCTTGTTTGAGGTAGATACAAAGGGGGCAACTTGGGGGCTTATCCCCCCCCCTAAAAAGTATCATGATCAAAAAGGGAGGCTATTTACCTATCAATTAGCTCCTAAATTAGGCCCTTTTGAAAGAATTGAACTCCAAATGACAAAAATTGAAGATAAAAAGAAGAGTGAGGAGGAGATGCAAAACCCCGATTTCCCCCAAATTTCCAAAGAGGCATCGACCCTAAAGGATATGATGCAAACAATTCAGGTTCTGAATACAATTATGGAACACATTACTTCAGAACGTTATAGGTATTGCAAAGGATAAAAAATATGAGCACAGTCCCTTGGATAGATCTTTTAGGCTGGTCTGAAGATGAACTCAATGATCTCCGGTTTGTTGCCTACTCCTACATTAAGCAAGGCCACTATGAAATTGCCCGAAAATTTTTTGAAGCTTTAGTAGTTCTTTGTCCAAATTCAATTTATGACTTACAAACTCTTGGCGCTCTGCATTTAGAACAGGGGGAAAATCTCTCAGCCCTCTCTTTATTTGATAGGGCACTCGAGCAAGACCCTGAAGACGCCCCCACCCTCCTAAATCGGGCAAAAGCCCTTCTTTTACTGGGTTATCACAAACAGGGAATTGCTCAGGCCTCACAACTTAAAGGACATAAAAATATTAAAATTTCTAATCAAGCAGAAGCGCTTCTCCTTGCTTACCAATAAGTTTTATTATACCATCAAATGTTATGGACCCAAACCACCTCTCCAAATCTTTTTTAGCTTTTGACAAATGGATTCACGACCACACGGTTTTACTTAAATCTCTCCGAATCATTTTTGATTTTTTAGGCCTGTTTCTTGCCATTTCTGTATACATTAGCTCAGCAACCGTCAACCTTCCCTTAGTTCTCTGCGGGATTTTTATCGTAATTTTTTCAGAAATCACCTTCCAATTACTCAATTTCTTCGGCTTTTTAGCAATTGACGCGAGCAAGCACGCTTTCTTAGAGACCCACTATTTGGAGAATCGAATCTACTACGAGGGAAACATCCCTATTCTAGAAATTAAAGAGACCGATGCTTATAAGATCGGTTATGCGCACGGATTGTTGATGGCGCCCTACATTTTTAAAATGCTCTCGAGAACAAGACTCTGCGCTCATATTTTTGGAATTTTGCACTTTAAGCAGATTAAAAAATCTCTCCCTGAAATTAAAAAAAATATCCCTTCTGAGTATTTAAAAGAGCTCGAGGGGCTAATTCAAGGGATGAATGATTGGGACTCTTCAAACTCTTGGGTCTATTCCTCCCCCATAACTTTGGATGAGGTCCTTATGTTTCAACTGGTCCCGGACATGGCTCATTTAACTCTCTCTAATTTACCTTTAGGGGGTTGCACAGTTCTTGTCGATAGAGACCCAAGCGACCATTCCATTTGTATTGGACGTCATCTTGACTGGCCCTCTTTTGGCACCTACGGAGGTCATACTCTTTTGATTCGGAGAAAAAAAACGGTATCTATTGGAGTTCCTGGTCTGATTGGCGATCTAACTGTAATTAATAAAGATCTTTTTCTCTGCTTAAACGTCTGTTCTCCGAGATTAAGAGTCGATCGAATAGAGACTGACAAAATTCCTTCAACATTCCTCCTCAGATATTTAGCCGAAAATTTTTCTTCTGTTTCCGATCTTAAAGAGGCGGCGCTAAAAAATCATCTCCCGATCTCCTTGGTCCCCTTCCACGCAAATGCAGCGGACAAAGAGAGCGCAATCACCCTCCATTTCAGACAAAAAAGCAACTCAGAACTGGGGACTGTAGTTCGGACGATGAAAGAGAGAAGAACCGTAGAGCCTTTTGCAACGTTTAACAATCACCACCCTACAGAGACTACCGAAACGCATCTTTTGTTTTTTGCTGAAGAGAGAGCTCTTGCGGCCAAAGAACAATTTGCAAAATATGCAAAAAGCACCCCCCTTGAAAGACTCTCTCACACTCTTGAAGAGCTTCCTATCAATAATCACTTCACAATTCATCACATCATCTACGATCCTGCAACTCTAGATCTATACCTCTCTTTTGACAACAGCTTTGCAGCAAGCAAACCCCACCAAAAACTTTCCTTAACCCACTTTTTTTCTTAATTCCACTTGCGCTTATCCTAAAAGAGTTACCAAATTTAGTGGCGAATCTACTTGTATTGTTAATTCTAAGGTGATAAATTTTGTTCGTAAATGGCACCTTTAGAATATGTTGTGGAGATGTTGTTCATAACTTAAGTGATACGTATAAGTGGAGGAAGATCTAGATGTTGGTAAAAGATGCGCAAGAGATTTGGGGAGAGTTCGTAGGGCTTTTACAAAAAAAATGTTCTCTTGCTGAATTTCAAAACTGGATTGCTCCTATTAATTTTGTTGAATCCAGCGATAACGATATCGTTTTAGAAGTGCCCAACGTTTTTGTTCAAGACTATCTTCTTTCAAATTACAAACCTGAACTCCTTTTATTTTTTCCCCTCAACACAAAAGGTGAGCCAAATATTCGATTTGTGGTGAAAGAGCCTAAACGGGAAGAACCCCTCCTTGAAAGAGAAGTGTTTGAAGAAAAAAAAGAGATCAATGAGAAGTTTGAAGTAAAACTCAATATGGGATATACCTTTCAACACTTCATTGAAGGGCCTTCGAATCAATTTGTAAAATCTGCAGCTCTTGGGGTTGCACTTCGTCCAGGAAAATCGTACAATCCCCTCTTTATCCATGGGGGTGTCGGCCTTGGAAAGACTCACCTCCTTCATAGCATCGGTCACTACGTAACAGAAAAACATAAAAAAGTGAAAGTACAGTGCATCACAACAGAACAGTTTATCAATGATCTTGTTGATAGCCTCCGAAATAAAACTGTCGATCAAATGAAAAAATTCTATCGAAATCTCGATGTTCTTCTTGTCGATGATATCCAATTCCTCCAGAATCGTCTCAACTTTGAAGAGGAATTTTGCAACACCTTTGAAGCTCTAATCAATCAAAATAAGCAAATTGTAATCACAAGCGATAAGCCTCCGAGCGCATTAAAACTTTCTGAGCGATTAATTGCTCGGATGGAGTGGGGCTTAGTCGCAAACATTGGAATCCCTGATTTAGAGACTAGAGTCGCAATTCTACAATACAAAGCAGAGAGAAAAGGGCTAAAAATCCCCCACAAAGTGGCCTTTTTTATTGCAGAACACATCTTTAATAACGTCCGTCAGCTTGAAGGAGCTATTAATAGATTAAGCGCCTACTGTGGACTGATTCAGACAGAAGTGACTCAAGAGATGTGTGAAAGCACGCTGAGCGAGCTCTTCCAATACGTTCCTCAAAAGAAAGTGACTGTAGAGAGCATTCTAAAAAGCGTCTCTGCAATGTTTGACGTTAGAGTTCAAGACCTTAGGGGCTCAACTCGAAAAAAAGAGGTCGCTTTTCCCAGACAAGTTGCCATGTATTTAGCAAAAGAGCTGATTAACGAGTCTCTGATGAAACTTGCCTCCTCTTTTGGAGGAAAGACCCACTCTACCTTACTCCACTCCTGGAACAAGATTAAAAAACAACTTGAAACGGATGAGACCTTACGGCGACAGATCCAAATGACAAAGCAAAATCTGGAGTCTTAATCCAGTTGAACCTAAGGGGTGATTCAAATGACTTCTAAAGTTTTTTTTAATAGTGTTTGCGTAGCCGCCCTTCTCCTGATTCCGTGCAGGGCTGATATTGTAGTTGTCGGAGGATCTAGCCTCGATTTTTCTGATAGTTGCGACCCTCCCACCTACCCTATTGCTCAAAGTTTTCCCTTACAAGACTCTACCTCTACCCCCCTTAATATGCCAAATTCCTGGCAAGGAGCTATTTATGACATCGCTATTGATGGTTATAGAGGATCTGTAATTTATGCGGGGGAGTATTTACTCTCTTCGTTTTCAACTCCTCTGCTATTAAAAGGCTCAGTCGTGAGTGAAACGCTATCACAACTCTCTCTTCCAGAAACTCTAGCCTACGGAAGCTTTGCCGCTACAGCAATTGACTCTGAGGGGACAGCAACCCTAATAGGAAAAAACCAAGGCTCAAATAGCCTCCGATTCTCCCCGTTAATTTGCAGACTTCCCTCTAATAGCACCCAAGCAACCCAATTATCAATCCCCTCAGAAATTTTAGGAGAACTCTTTCTCATTAAAATTAATTCCGATGACACAGCTATTTTAGTAGGTTACAATTATGCCACTCACCAACCTCTGATTTATCTTCTTCCGAAAGGGGCGACTACCCCCACTGAAGTCTCCCTCTCTCCAGAATATTCTAATTCCTCTATCAATACGATTTCAATCACCCCAGATGGGACTATCTTTTTAGGGGGGGGCTATAGCATTTCCTCTACCCTTACACCGATTCTCTACACTCTTAAACCTGGCAATCTTGTTGCCACCGCAATAGAACTCCTTGATCCCCCAGCTGATAGCGAAGTTTCACAAAGCGCTTCCGACCCGAATGGAAACCTATTGTTCCTCTTAAATTCCTCCACAAACGGAGGATCTGTTTACAAAATTGCTTCAGGCTCCAATTTAGGCGTAGCGATCCCCTCAAGCTACACCCTCGATCACTTAGACACTCTAGTGATTGATTCAAGGGGCATTGCAACTCTATCGGGACATAAGCTGTGCTCCTCTATTCCATTCATCAATAGACTCAACCCTTTCACAGCCGAATTCTCAAACATAGAAATGCCTAACTCCAATTTCGGAATTTTCATATCGAGTGCCCTTGGATCAAATAATGAGCCAGTACTAGTTGGAGCCTATTTTGATTCAAATCAACTGATGGTTATAAGAGTTCCCCCTGAAAGTAGTCGCGCAACTCAGATTTCAACCCCTCCCTTACGTTATGTGGACGCTTTATACAAAGTAGCAATTTATAATGAAGAGGGTCTTTATGATATTAGACGCTTAAGACCTTACTATTATTTACAAATGAGCGAATCGCAAAACTTACTCAATTAGGAAACGTTATGAAATATATTTTTCCCTATTTTCTTTTATTAACGAGTTTTCTTAGAGCCACTGGCGAAGGTTGGTCGGTCGATGTTGGAGGGGACTATACATGGATGAGTCTATCAACTCCCCCAACCTATTCCGGAAGCACAGGCGGTATTGTAGGGAAACTATCGTATCAAACCCCCTCTGCCTTTTTTGGACAGGCTCGCTCTATTTATAATTTAGGCCCCCTATCAAGTTCAGAAAATAGTGCCAGATTTTATGAATGGTACTCGGAATTTGTTGGAGGCTACTCCTTTCAACCCCTTAAAAATTGGCAAATCGCCCCCTATGCTGGCTTAGGTCTTGATTTTATCAATGCAAATCAAACTGCTACCTCAACTACAGCACCGATCGGTCTTAGGTATAATATCTACTACGCCCTTATCGGTTTTGACACTCATTACAATTGGGAAAATTGGATGCTAGGACTTCAAGTCGACTGCCTCCCCTCGTTCAAACAGTATCTGAGGATAAAAACATTGCCTGGTGGAGCTTGGGTTTTGACTAACAAGACAGGAGCTGCTGTGAGACTCCCGTTTGCATATCAATATGTTAAAAATTTTTGGCTAGAGCTGACGCCCTATTACCGATTTTTTCCCATTGGCTCCTCTCCTACCCTTGATCTTCCTCACAGAAATATCAATGAGTATGGAGCTTTTCTCTCTTTTCGGTTTTTTCTATAACTGACCGTCATAGACAACAAAGTCTTCATTTAAAGAAAATGTATGGGTTCCTACTAAATTAGGGGCCCAATCTGGCTGAATCACAAATAACTCCCTTTCTAAAAATTCTTCAGTTGTTAATATAACAATCTCTTTTAGCGTCATCGATTCCCCATATTTACGGGTACAGTTCATGACAGGCCTAACAAGCTTTCCCTTCCATAGGAAAACCCCTCCCGCATTTCGCCCCTTCTTTTTTTCGTTATTGATAGGATGGGGAAAAAATTCCGAATTAAGATCCTTGGCATAATAAATAACAAGCTCGTCGGTATGTATAGCTGCAAATAGCCAATACAACCCATCCTTTCTAAATACAATTGGGTCTGAAAAATACTCCCCCGAGACAAGGACTCTCTCATGTTTCCATTGATTCGGAAATTGAACGCTCTTAAAAAGGGAGATCGACCTTCGTTGAAACGTCTCTGGAGTCATATAAATTACCCCGTCCCCTTCAAATAGATGGGGAAAAGAGAGATGGGTAGGTAGTTGTAAAGCCAGCCCTGGACTGGAAGGGATCCCCTTTTGATCCAAAGTTACATACGAGATCACCCCTTTCTTATAATTGTAATCTTCAAAAAAGAGGTAATTTATCCCTTGATACTTGAATAAAAAGGGGTCTGCATAAAATTTGAAACCTGAGGCAATCAAGGGGATGTAGTTATCCATAGTGGTTAAAACCTCTCCCCTATTTTTTTTAATCGCAATAAAATAGCGGCTTCTACACCCTTCACCGTTTAAATGGAAAATCCAAAAGCATAGGGTCATAACTAGTATAATTTTCGCACATCTTTGAATGAAAATGGAGATTCGCAATCCGATAATTTACCCCCTTAAATGAAAGATAGGGAACTCTCCTCCCTTTTTTATCACATCCCCAATAATACGAAAAGTGGTTGGGCTCAAATAAAAGCCTCCGATGCGAGACCCCATTTCCACTATCTGGTGCATATCTTCGATCGTTTCCATTCATAAAAATACCCAGGCCTGCTGCATCAAAGATGAATCCAGGGAAGAGCTCTCCTGTTAGGGAAAGAAAGCTTAACTCTGTCTGATTATCTGGGAAAAACAGACTCTTTTTTTTAGGAAAAAAGAGTTCATAATTGGCCATCAAAGTGGGTAATGGGGTTAAAAGTTTTCCCCCAAATCTCTTATAAAAGCGGGCTAAAAGATACATATCATTCAAATAGGTTTGAGGAAAAAAACCTGTATAATTCTCCGTCTCAAAGTTTGCATAATCTAGAAAACTCTTAAGGCTTTTTGCCTCTTTGATCCAAACAAGAGAGGGAATGCAACCGGCACTTGACTGGAAAGGGGCCGCAAATTGAAGATCTTGAAAGAGCGAAAGCATTTCCTCTAGGGAGAAATACAAGAGAGTATCATTTTCTAAATGAATTACATTTTTTAAATTTCTCTCCGCAATAAAATCATACAAGAAAAAAAACCGCTCCATTGCATACGACCATAGCCCATTTAAATTGAGGGAAGTTAACCGATTTATTCTTGTAAAAGTTTTATGCTCTTCGCTTTTAAAGATCCGATCCACTTCAACCAAATCAATCCTCTCCAATTCAAAAAACTCTTTATCAAAATCCCATTTTTGATCTGTTAATAAATAGATAGGAAGCTCTGAATTTAAAAATCTTGCCTGCTTCATCGCTGGGTAGATCGATTTTGGAATACTCTTCCCCAGATGGACAAATACAATACTTGCCTCCTCACTATACCCCCTTACGATAAAAAATAAAAAAAGAACACGAAGTATCAATCTAGTCCGGAAAGATGTATGAGAGGTAAAAAATCCGAGCCCCCTGAAGATTTTCAGGGATCGCCCCCTCATGGTGCAACTTTGTAAGATAGAGAACTTTTTTTCCTGCATACTCCCCCCTGTTAGTTGTTAACGGAATCTTTAGAAATTTTGTAAATGCCCTTGAAATAGGTTTCAGTGAGGGGGCAATGTAGAGAGCATCTACTAAAGGCCAATAGAGCTGATAATATTGAATGATAAAAAAGGCTGCGATTTCTTTACTAAATCGATCAGGGTCTGAAAGAAGGACCTCTCCAGAGGTCCACCCAGAAAAAAGACTTCCAGATCTATACCAAGGAGAGGGAGACTTATGACAAATAAGGCATTTTCTCCAAGGGCTCTGTCTAAAACAGGTGTGACAACGCCCTTTTGGAGTGATTAAATCTAATCCTACAAGACAAATCTGACAGAGGAGCCCTTTTCCTGCATGCAGCTCTTTGCAATAAAAACAGGTTTTAGGAAAGAGAAAGCGAACTATCGAAGAAAGCATTTGGGATTTTCAAGCGATCCTTGAATAGAGAGGATAAAAAGTTCGGTGATTTTAAATAAGACATACTGCTTCATTCGGATATCTATATGAATATTTCCTGAAAAATCGATATACGATTCTGTTTTATTCCATAAATAAAAATAGGAGCGTTTACTTTCGCTATAGCTGTTTTTTAGTTTTGTAAAGACTATTTTCCCATTCTTAAGGACATAATCAAGCTCCCCTTCAACAGGAACAAGGAGGCCAATGTCAAGACCCAATCTACTAATAATCTCAAGGGGAACATCGAGCAAATTATGCCCCTCTTTAAAGGTGTTTACAAATCGCAAACTCCCTTTTCCAGTAAAAGATCTCTCATCTGCTAGATTACCGGTGATATCTTGAAAGACCATCGTTTTAATACAAAAAGGTTTAATCTTTTTTGCTGCATGCTTTTTCTGCAAAAGCGAGGGACGTAATTCATCAATTTTAAGCTCAGGGATTCTCATGTATAAATCTCCCTTTCCTGAAACATCAATCTTAAGTTCTGGAACGCTCACAGCGACACTCTCATCACTAATTGACAAATCGGTCAAAGAGACCCCTTTTTGATCGATCTTGATACTAGCAAGCAACGTCTTAAACATATAACCGAGAAAATCAAAATCTCTCCCTTTTAAATACCCCTTAAAAAAGGAAGCTGCAGGATCTTCTTTTTGAATCGTTAACTCACCTTTTAACTCATACCCTTTATGAAATTTAAGATCCTCTAACAGAGCTTTTGTCTCTGAACCCACTACTTGTATCAATTTGTCCATGTCAATTTTTACATCGCCGAGAAAAATCCAATCCTCCATCTTATTAGTAGGAAGAAATTGAAAATCAAGGCCAAATACATTTCCTTCCACTTTTTGAATGGAAAATCCCTCTTTATCAAACAGACAACATTCTGCATAAAGCGCTCTATCCAGATTTCCCTTTTCAAACCCCTCCACAATCAAAAGCCCCATATCATCAGGATAGACTTTTGCATGCAATTCAAACTCGGAACCAAAAAGTGCGGTTGCAACATCGACATCAAAATGATTTTTATCATAAAACCATTTTAGCTCTTTTATATAACCCTCTCTCCCTTTCCATGTATAGGTCCCCTCTCCAAAAAGCCCGCTGATTTGAAACTGATCTGGAGAATACTCGATATCCAAAAGAACTTCCGTTTTTCCCGAAATTTTTTTAGGAATCTCAATATTGAGCCCACTCTTCTTCAAAAGCGTCTCTATTTCAGAATCTCCATAACTTGTTTTAATTCTATGACCTTGCCACAAATTCTCCTCGAATGAATACGAACCAAATGGGATCTCTATCACAGCTTGTGCACCCTCGTATTTTACCTCCAAAATGCTATCTTTAATCACAAGCCCCTGGTCCAGGGTGTACATCAAATGCAACTCTGAGAGTGAAACAACATGAAATAGATCTTTTTCCCCTTCAATTTGAATTTTCGCCTCTATAAAGGAGCTAGCAAACCCTTTAGAAAAATCTAATTCGATAATTCCATTCACACCTACTTTCCCCTCTCCTAGTTTTGGAAAGCACTCTTTGAAATCGACAAATGCTTCATGAATCGGGAGAACTAACCGTTTTTTTTCTAAATCCAAATAGCCAGGTTTAAACGAAACAACAGACCCATCACCTAATCCCTTTAAATTAGAAATGCTAACCCTCTGATCCTCTTTTGTTAATTCGCCTGAAAAGGAAAATGAACCTAAATTGAACTGTATAAGTTCCCATCGATTTTGCTCATGTTTGGCACACATTTGAAATTTTTCAGAGCCAAGATCAATCTCCCAAAGCCCTCGATTTAAAGAGACTCTAGATTGAAGATCCCCTTTAAAATCGATTACATGGTGAAACAACTCCCCTATTTCTCCATCAATCATTTTAATATCTGTAAAAAACCGGGCAAAATTTTCCCCCTCTTGGAACGGAATTGCCACATCCACTAAAATTTTCTCAGGGAAAAAATCAGGAGCTAATTTTACCTCTAAACCGGTGGGAAACACATTGAAAAAATGGGTCTTTGTCCTATCAAACTCGAAAATTCCTTGCTCAAGATCGTAAGATCCTACACATCGAATTAAATCCATTACGGGATTTTCTAAACGAACGTCAAAAAGAATCTCAACTCTCTCTCCAAGACAAATTTCAATTTCTTTCCCATTGAAAAAATAGCCCCCCTCTTGAAATGCAGAAGGAATTTTCCCCTTGGCATTTGTTACAAAAGCCCTATTATCAAAAAAGCTAAAATCAAAAGAGAGATCGGTCACTCTTAGAGGCGCTTTTGGCTCCCACAATCCATGAACCAATTCCAGATGAGCTGTCACCTCTAGCTCTTTTTGCGGGTCGTAGTATACAGAAATTCCCCCCTCTTTATTTCGGATTAATCCTTCTAGAGGCAGATGCAAATCTTTCCATTTAGGCACATAATGAACTAAATGTTCTAGCTGCCTTACACTCCCCACTAAAGAATCAATCTCTAACTTAATAAGGGGATGGGAAAACTCTAAATTCCCACCAAAAATTACACCTTCTGCTTCTGCCAAAAATTTATTCAATTGTATCGAATCGTTTTCGAATACAAGTTCCCCTTGAGTGTCTTTAAAAGAGAGGCCGAGCTGCTTATCATGGATGATAACTTCATGCAGAGGGATCACCCCTTTTCCGCTCCTCTCACGGAAGTTAAAATTTAAATGGCCCTCAGACTCCTTCATCCCTATCATATCAAATAAAGGAGAGAAGAAATTTGCTCTCGAAACGACCACTTTAGCATCAAAGCTTTCCCCATTGAAGCTCCCCTTAAATGCCCCTAGCCCTTCAAGGAGCCAATCACTCTCAGTAAGAGCCCCTAAAAACTTTACAAATTCAAATGAGATCAAATCGGTCTCAAACCACCCCTTTGAAATCGAGCCAGGAAGCAACTCCCTCCACTCTTCTGACGACAAAATTTGATCCGATAAAAATAGACCAAATTTAGCGCTATCTTCCCAATCATCAATCACATTTAAGTAAGTTTTTCCTGAAACTTCCCAGTATCCAAGCTGTCTATGAAAATCAATATCTGTGTGGATTTTGTGTCCTTGGAATTGGGCAAATTTCCCCTTCTCTTTAGAAACTAAATCTAAAATGCGATCCCCTGTGGTAACTAAGTGCATGGTGACATCTGCTTCAGAATAATAGCCAACCACATCCAGTAAAATATCGATCCCTTCGTAAGAGGCTCTAATCCAGGAAGGTTCAAACACCTTTCTACAAACAGCAAGTTGCATACTCACCCCTTGAATCACAAAAGGTGCTCCCCCCCCATAGACAAGCTCTCCATTTTGAACCTTTAACTCCCAATTAGGCATCTCAAAAGAGAATAAATTCTGAAAATCTAAAGAGGCCCTCCCAGAAAGATGGGCACAACTTGCTCGAATGTCTTTTTCAGGAAGATAGACTTCTATATCATCTGCAATAATGTCATCAAGCAAAACTTTTTCGATTTTACCCTTTAACATTCTTAGACTTAACTCTGTTGTGACAGTTCCTTTTCCTAAGTGAAACCTTTTAAATTGGGGAGAGAAAAAGCCAAACGCATGCTGAAACATCGCCAACTGAGGAGCATCTAGCTCTTTGAGCTTTCCCCTAACAACACATACATCTTCCCCCTCTCTTGCTATTGAGAGATTGAGGTGAGTGAGTAAATTCGATTCAGACAACTTAAGATCGACATCCAGGGCATCCTTGTCAGTAGCACTTGGATTTGCACTTAATACAATCGGCGTCATTTGGTCGTTATGATCCAAATAGCCCTGGAGTAAAATTAGAGAATCCTTAAATGAGTGAAAATTTACATGCCCACTTAAATCGCACACGGCAAAATCTATATTCGTCTTTTCATCGCGACACCCAATCTTCCCCCCTTTTACATCCAATTTCAAGGCAGAATTTTGCCAAAAAATCCCCCCCTTTTTTCCATTAGGATAGGAGGTGTCAACTAATAACGATTCAATTTCACTATAAATTCCGTTTTTTTCATGAGCCCCTATTAAATTTGCAAATCGAAGAGTAGCATTCACCTGACTTACAGAACCATCTTTAGCAATTCCAAGGAGGAGCCTCCCATCGACTGTCCCTTTTTGGAGATTCCACTCAGAAAGTGTTACAACCTGATTCACCCAAGCTAAATTCGCCTCGGCCATTTCTAACTCAACCATCCACTCTTCTGGCCACTCATAAAGCTTCAAGCTAATATTGGGGCGCCCTTTTGTAAGAGGCTTATCCGAAAAGTGGAATTCTCCCAGAGCTCTTCTCTGCTCCTCACTTGCCAGAGAGAAATAGACCCTCTCCTCCTTTTCGTGAGAAACAAAAACAGCCTCCCCCTCCTCTATATCAAATTTTACGTGACCCAAAGAGGAATCTGCATAATCAAGAATCGAAAAAGAACTCTTATCATCCTGCTTGATCAAAATGTAGGGGGCTTTGATGTTTAAACCAAAATCAAACCGAAACCACTTACGCCATTGTAATTTTAAATCAGCTCTCTCAATCAAAGCCTCAACTTGCTGGGATTTAAGGGAGACCCGAGAAAACCAAATTTCCCCCTTCTTTATCTTTACCCTGTCATAGTCAAGCTTCCAATCAATGCCCGGAGTTTTAGAATTCAAAAATGCTTCGACGCCAAACTGAAACATTTCATGCCGAAAAAAAAGGGTAGCCCCCATGCAAAGCACAAAGGCGTAAAGGACTAAAAAACGTTTTTTCGCAAATAACTTTTTCAAGATAAAGTTAATCTTAACGTATCTCAACACTTCATTTAAATAAAAAAGATAGAATCCACTCAGCTATTTCATCTGTTTTGAAACTCCATTGTTTGAATCGAATGGAGTATCGAAAAACATCTATTGCTTCACTTTATAAAGCCAGCCTAAACCCTCAGAATCGTGATTCAAAAGCGCTATCGAGCTTTCTAAAGAGTTGTTAACTTCAACCACTTCTCCGCTCACAGGGGAACAAATGTCAATTGCAGCTTTTGTAGATTCCAAAACAACAACCTCGTCCCCTTTCTTGATGTGACTCCCCACTCTTGGAAGGGCAACATACACGATCTCACCAAGTTCTTTACAAGCCTTTTTAGTAATCCCTACAAAGGTAATACCATTCTCAGATTTAATCCACTCATGAGATCCCTCGACTCTTTCCATCTAAAACTCCTACATCTATGATAATTTAATGTTTGCCCAAAGAGAGGGGTGGTCTTTAAATGGAAGGTCGTATCCCTGTTTAGGGAAATGGTTAGGCTCTTTCGATCCAAGATGGGTAATAGAGGCAATTTTCAGATTTGGGTACTCCATGGGATCGTATCCATAAAGAGCCGTATCTTGGATAAAAATTTCTAACGTGTAACTCCCCTTAGCAAACTGAGGTGTAACTTTAAGATGCTCTTTAGTAGCAAGCTCCCTTTTATCATTTGTTTTAAAGCGAGTCACTTCAACTCCTTGAATTCCATCAACCTCTTTAGGGAGAAATACGAAATGGTGACAATACTTATGAAGACTTAAAGCCTCCTTGGTCCCCCTCGTATCGATAAAAAATTCAAATCCATCCCCCTTTTCAACATCGGGAAAACTCGCTTTTTCAAAAGCCTTGAACACTTTCAAATGAATTTGAATTCCCCCATCCAAAAAGGCAACACTCACCTCACTAAAAGAGGTCTCCTCCAAAAACTCGGAAAAATCGGGAATGAGTTTCGGTTTCTGATTTCTCTTAAACTCAAGCTCCACTTCAAAAAAGTGGAGGGGTAACACAGCTGGAAATTCTCTAAGATCCACGTCTCATCTCTGTTAGAATCTCTTTCACAACACCCTCTTTGGCCTCTTTGCCCAGCAAAGCTCTCCCCTCTTCCATTTTTTTAGAGACCTCACTTGTGTCTACAAATGTCTCAACCACCTTGTAAAACATGGGTGCCCCATCTGCTTGAACCACATCAGACCATTGCCCCGCCTCCATTGAAAAGAGAGCCTCATTAAATAAAGGGTGGGCCATTTTACGAGTCACTCTCAGTTCCTCTTTTTTAAGCAACCACTGCTTTTCTAGCAGCGATTTAGGCTCTAAAGACTCTCTTGAGAGGGCCTCTCTGCTATTGGAAACTACACTCTCATCCCCCTCTTTAAGAAGTTGACTCATCTTCTTCATGTAGGAGACAAGCACATCCTCACCCACATTTTTTTTCACATCCATGGTATCTAAAATACCCCTCTGCATCGCCTCTTCAAATGTAAGCACTTCCCAGAGAGCTCCCCCGTCTAAAACTTCAATTCGGTAAAAATCTTCCCCATTCTGAGTATAACAAAGAAGCTTATCACTACTGCTTTCTAAAAGCTCCAAGAGGGGCTTTTGATCGGAAATTCCAGGCAAAATTTCCTCAGCGCCACCCAGAGTAATAGAGAGGACCCTCTTTTGGACCGGCAAGTTCGAAAGCTTCTCTGATACAAGGGCTCCATCCTCCTCCAAAATCTTCAATCTAGAGAATTGGTCAATTTTCTCCCTTACAGCTATATCCAAAGACTCCATAAAGGTAAATCTCCCCTCTGAATCAAGGTCAGTACACTTAGCAAGCTCAGAAAAGGTCTCCCTTAATTGACTCCAATGATTCTCATCAAGCTGCCACTCCCAGGTCCTTCGAATTCCAATCTCTTTAGCTATCTCCCCTTTCTTAACACTTGCTAGCTGCACCAAAAAGCGTTTCTCAACAAGCTCAGGGGCTCTGCTTTTAATCTCATTAATTGAGGCAAAGTCCGAGCTCAATTTCGAGACATCTCCCCCCTTGGAAACTCTAGAAAGGTAGATACCCAATTTTTTAGCCGCATCTTCTCCCTTAAGTTGCAAAGAGTTTGGCAGCTGATACACCTCTACTTTCGCCCCTTTAGAAGCATATTCGGCAAATTGCTTATAGAGTTGTGAATCGACAAAAATGCTATTACCCACTTCATTCAACATCTTTCTCACAAGCAAAATATTAGAGTAAGTGGCAAGGGCATCCCTCTCCTCCATGCCTAGCGCACGAAGTTGATTTTTATAAAATTTCATCACCTCTTCTTGGGTGATCGCTTGACCCGAAGCAAGCTCTTTTAAGTGTTTTGCCCCATTTTGAATCAGCAAGCTTTTTGCCTCTTCTAAAGTGACTTTATAACCCTGCTTTTTTGCATAAGCTGCCCCGTTGATCACAAAATGGGCCACCCTCTCTAAAAACTTGCCCCCAAACCAATCACTCACCCCTTTGGCATAAAATAAAGAGAGATCGACATGCTTCAATTGAGGATCTCCCGCTGCCATATTCGCATACTGATGCTCGACATAGAGCATCATCTTTCTCATCATTTCAGCAGGAAATACCGTCTGATCGACATACAGCTTGGAGAGCTTATCAAAAACCTCCCTCTCCTCCCTTGCCAAACGAAATCCCATCAAATTTTCGGCATAATTGGGAGCAAACTGCCCCAGCATTGCCTCAAAGCTGACAAACTTACTTGGGTGGATATAAGGCTTAAACTGCTTAAATTTAACCACTTTAGACTCAAGCTCCCCCCAAATCTCCTCTCGATACCCTTCAAAAATGAGCAAGCCTAGCCCTGAACCTACAATATCTGTGCGGATAAAGCCATCATTTAACAAATTTGCAGACCCATTCCCCGCCATAACATCATGAAAATCAGTCCCCAAAAACTTGACAAGCCGGTTCACATCTCTACTGTGTAACTCACTCCCCCCCAGCACCTTACCAATAATTGCATCCTCTTCCCTCACAGCATCCGTCTGAATTGCCGAGTAAGTCCCAAAGAACAAGAAACTTACAATCACCATAAACGCTACAACCGAAAAAATTCCCTTCTGATACTTCCTCAACAGTCCAAGCATACAAAAACCCCTTATAAAAAGGTCGATCATACCAAAAAACTCCTTATATAGTCAATTCCCCTCCGCTACCCAAGCACCCAAAACCGGACTAATTAAAGTAAATAATTGAAATCAATTATAATTATGTGTTATAATAGAAACATAATTAACATAATTGACAAGGAGAAAAATATGACCACAGAAATTCCAAATACCTTTGGGCCGCTTAGCGCCCTAGAAAGGTTCGGCAGCTCCCCCACCGCAATTATTACACTCAATAAAGACCAAAGAACCTTCAGAGTAATCACAAATCCAAATGCCCTGCAGCGACTTTGCCACTGGCTTTGCCAAAAGTTCAGTTTCAAAACAGCGACCTCAGGAGCCAATAAAACTCTAATCGGCAGGACGCTTATACAGCTCCTTGAAGTATCCCATAACGGAAGTCGCACTCAATTTTCTGAGGTTGATAATAATAGCCCTCTATTCACCAAAAACGTTTTAAATGCTCTGAGGAGGCTAAAGAATGAAACCTATTTTCTTGAATTCGAATTGCCTGACAATGTTAAAACCTTTTTAGAGGATGAATGTAATAACCCAGGCCTAAGTGTTCCCCCTAATGATGATGATTATGATTATGATGTAAGTCCGCAAACTGAGGAAGTGAACTCGAACCCCAATCGTCAACTGAATGATGTTCAAATGGCTTTAATGGGCCTTCCCACAGTATTACCTGGGTTAGACCAAAAAAACGTTGTTCGTGATTTTTATAGAGGACGGTAAAAATGATGAAAGATTTACCAAGTCGTTACTCAGAGTTGTTGTTAGATTTTGGGATGGAGGGGAAGACGTTGCTGAAGTGGTGTCAAAATAGGACGCAGGCAGGTCCCCGATTACCCAGAGAATTATTTGTGCTAGAGCTCAAGGGAAGCTTGAGCCTTGTTTGCCTCTCGTTTTGCGAGAGGGTGGGCATTCATGTTTTTATGGACATTTCCTACAATGGGAGGGATTTTTAATGGAAAGCATTAGAACAAAAAGTGCATCTCCATTAAGCGATGCATCTTCGACAGATATGGAGCCGGTAGAGTTTTTACTGAGCAAGGATGAGCAAGCGGTAGTGCTGAGCACTCTAAAAGAGGTTGGTGTCGATTTTAAACGAGCGGCAACTCTAGAAAATTACGAAGTAACTGCGCATATTAAAGAAGATAATAGCGGCTTTATTATTTTAAGCATAAAAAACTTAGCCACAAACAGAATTAGAAGTTTCCCCGATCAAGCAATTGATATCTATGTTATTACAGCTACCCGTCAATCGAAAGCATACCATCCTTCGTAATTAGAAAAAGAGCCTGCCTCAATTTTGAAACAAAGCAAAACAAGCTGAACCAATAGTCAAATCTAGTAAAACTATTAAAAACGGAGAATTGAAACCAAATTGGCTGCGCAAAACCCTCCTCAAATTAGCGGACTTTGCCTCTGTATTTTTCAAACTTTTTTCCTGTTTCGGAGGGGGCAAAAAGCCTTCAATAACACCTATGGAAGAGACCTTACCTCAAGATACCCCCCAGCCAACAAGAGAAGAGCCCCTTGGAAAAAGAGAATTACCTCTTGATTTTGTAACCTGGGAACTGCAAGTAGGGAGAAAAAGAGATGCTAGTGACTCTAAACATCTTAGAACTTCCACCCCTCCTACCCCTCTTCTTTGCAAGAACTACTTCGGTCCGGGGCTTAGTCTCCCCGATTTTTTACCAAGATCCCCCGTTATTAAGCCCAATCCTCAACCTACTTTGAGACAGAAAGTGACAAATTTATTCATCAAGGCGTTAAAATTGGGTAACCCTTAGATGTTTCAAAATTTTAAAAGAGGTGTGGGGAAATTATTTCCCAGATAACGCTAAAAGAGTTAGTACGATTTTGCAAATATTGCTTGGCTTGCACCCGATTTTTTGGTAAATAGACAAGAAAGGTTGCTAGGAGGATTATCGTGCGGGATACACCGAATCGTTACACCGAACTTCTTTTGGATTTCGGCCTCGAGGGCCTTGTCGCCCTTAAATGGTGCCATAACGAACCGGGCGCCAGTTACTTCCTCACTAAAGATCTCTTCAAATTCTTTCATAGTGGTAACGACAGTCGTGTTCGCCTCTCTATATGCGAGAGCTTTAGCATAGAGGTCACTATGGATTTGATCCAAAACGGCCGAAATTTTTGAACCCACTTCCTCTCTAGAGATTAATTGGACCTCTTTTTTCTCTTTTGTTCGTGAAAAGAGGGCTACTTTTCCCTCCTTCATCTCCCTAGATCCTACTTCAATCCGAAGTGGATACCCTTTTTTAATAGCATCCCAACTCTTTTCGCCAGCTCTTAAGTCTCTATCATCCAAGAATACAGAGATCTCTCTATCATAGTATACAATTGACTCAAGCTCTCTCTTAAGCTCTTTACAATAGGCGAGAATTTCACTCGAATCCCCCTCTTTCATAAGAAAGGGTACAATCACTATATGGACAGGGGCAATTCGTGGGGGCAAAATAATTCCATTGTCATCCCCATGAACCATCACTGCAGCACCTATCATCCGTGTGGTTACCCCCCAAGAGGTTGTGTGGGCATACTCTCGAGCACCCTCTTTAGAAAGGAACTGAATTTCAGACGCTTTAGCAAAATTCGTCCCCATAAAATGGGCAGTGCCCATTTGTAGAGCTTTTCCATCTTGCATCATCGCTTCAAAGGTATAGGTATTCATCGCTCCAGGAAATCTCTCCCCTTCCGATTTCTCCCCTTTTATGACGGGAATTGCTAGATAATTCTCTGCAAAATCGGCATAGAGGTCGAGCATTTCTAAGGCCATTTTTTGCGCCTCTTCCTCTGAAGCATGGGCTGTATGCCCCTCTTGCCAAAGGAATTCAGAAGTTCTCAAAAAAAGTCTTGGCCTCATTTCCCAGCGCATCACATTGCACCACTGGTTGATCATCATCGGCAAATCTCGGTATGACTGGACCCATCTAGAAAAACTATCCCCTATAATTGTCTCTGAAGTTGGCCTTACTATCAGGGGCTCTTCCAAAGGCGAGGTCGGATGCAATTTTCCATCAGCCCCTTTCTCTAATCTTGTATGAGTGACAACGGCGCTCTCTTTTGCAAACCCTTCAATGTGCTCAGCCTCCTTCTCCAAAAAGCTGAGAGGAATCAGTAGTGGAAAGTAGGCGTTTTTCACCCCTCTTTTCTTAAACTTTTTATCAAGAATGCCTTGAATCACTTCCCAAATCGCATACCCATTAGGCTTAATGATCATACAGCCTCGGACAGGGGCATGTTCAGCCAAATCGGCCAAAGCTAGAACCTCCTGGTACCAACCGGGAAAATCTTCTCTTCTTGTAACACTTACCGCTGTAGTCATAGGTGTAAATCATACTAAATCTCCCTATTTATTTGACAGAAATTAAAACATTTTTATTGTTATTGAAAAAGGAGCATCAATGACCTCAGAAATTGGACCCAGAGCGCATTTTCCAGAAAGCTATCCAAGCGATGTAGAAAAAGCGAGAGTTAAAAACGATCTAGAAGAATTACAAGAATCAATCATACGGACATTCAAAGATTTGCCAGATCACCCTAGAGAAAACTCTATAAAAAAATTGCAAAAAAAGCTAATTTCTTTAAATACAGCAATTAATACACTACCTGTAAGCGGCACTCACGGCGATGTTTTACACACAATAGCAACAATATTTAACGAATACCGCGAAAAAGAGTATTTTCTACCACTTTTTTCATCGCCTAAAGAACCTACGCTACAAACACTGCCGGAAAAAATTCACCATTATGACAAACTACTTAACAATATTCAAATATTGAAAAAAGCCAAATCAAACTCAGAACTATATCAGCTAGAATATCAAACCTATTTGGAAGATCCTATGCCCACATTCGAAGAATGGGATAGAGGGGCGGAGGGCGGAGATATTACTCCTCCTTCTCCAAAAGACATAACCTCTTTAGTAGACCAAATACCTACATACCTATCTTGTATCGATGAGTGTCGGAGACTTTTAGCCTCTCTTACATCTTTACCCGAGAAAGAAAAAACTGCCTTAGAGACTCTTTTAACTACTTTTACTTCAGAGACCCTCCCCTACCTTCTTGAACAAAGAGACTCTCCGAGTTAATTTTAGACTAGCTTCCTCGTCTTCAATTTCAATATACTGAGAGAGTTTCAAGAATTGGAATTTTTCAAAGAGTACTACCCAGATTTGAATTAGGGGAAGCCGGAGTGCGAGTACTATTAGACACTAGGCGAGCACACGGCAAATTTAATTTACTATATTAGGAACATTCTTAATATAAAACTTTATTTAAAACGAGGTAAGCCGCCAAAAAAAATGTTTTTCGTCTCAAAAGCCATCTAATTCAAGGAGTTACGATATAGAGTGATGAGAAATCTCGATTGTCTTATAATTTATAACTATCAGCTAATTAAATATTAAAAACAAACGAGAATACACTCATGACATCTTCACTTGTTAGATCAGGGCTATCTACTCTAATAATGTCTCCTGAAGCTTGGATTTCAGCGGTTTGTTCTAACCCCTCTCTTTATAATTCGATGCCAGAGGACCTCCAAACAAACCTACTCTTTTTAAAATCTCTATTTCCGATAAATTATAAAGTCTTTTCCTTCCTAAAACCAGAATTGCAAGAAAATGTAGAATTAATTACGAGCGCTGTATCCCATGGATTTCCACCTCCCCTCGGCTATCTCCCCCCCTCTAACAGAAGCAATAAACCAGTAATTATAATGACGATGCAAAGTCTACCCTCTCCGACCATGCATAAAGTTTGCAAATATGTAGCAGGAGAATTAAAAACAGATCCATCCATCTTGCAAACAGTTTTAAATCAAGCAGAACCTCTCTTACCTGAGATCAATCAAGCTCTTTGGGTTGTAGCAATTAATCCAAGAGACTACCCTTCTTTAGAAGTTGAAATTCAATCCAATCAAAATTTTTTAAAATTAGCATTAAAACTTAATTCCATAGTTTTTTACTTCCTCCCTAGGAGCATACAGATTGAACCTAAAATTATAGATTTTGCAATCACCGGAGCTACTCATTATCCTCTTGAATCGCTTGAAATTAGCTCTAGAAAATGCAAAGAGGAAGTAATTGGCTTAACTCCAGAGGTCTCTACCAAAAGAGGTCTTGCCAAAAAAATAATAACGCTACCTCACGATGAAAAACTAAAGCTATTACCGTTTTATACTAAATTATTTGAGTCAGATCATTTGTTTTCCCAATACTTCTTTAAACAGGAACTAGCTCTTCTTAAAAACTGCGACCCAACCCTTCTAAACGATTCCGCGTTTATGTTTGCTGTTATTCAAAAAAATCCGGCAGCCTATCCCTATTGCACAAGAGAGCTAAAGTCCTCTTATGACTTTAATTTCCGACTTGTCAGGTATTCTCCAAAAGTGGCTGAATATTTTGAACCCTCACTATTGGAAAATAGGGAATTTGTAAAACAGATGCTTAAAATAAGTTCTTTCACTTTCAGCTACATCTCTAAAAAACTTCAAAATGACAGAGATTTTATTATTGATTTAGCCAATGAGATTCCCCAAATTTATAGCGATCTCCTTAAAATTCTAAAAAACAACGTTGAAATAGAAACTATTTTTACTAAAGATAAGGAAATTGTACGAAATTTTATTCGAAAATGCATTATTAATTTACCCGATGCGCACGAAGATCTTCGAAATGATGCCGACTTTATTTTGGAGGTGCTTTCTCTTTCATTTCAATACCAAAAAGAAAAGGGTAGGTACAATCCTAGTCAATGGATTTGGAGTTTAAACGCACTCCCCGATACTTTAAAAAGAGATAAAAGGATTGCGAAGTTGGCAGTTGAGAACAAAGGACATTTGATTGAATGTTTTCCTGCTTTTTGGTCTGATCTAGAAATTGCAACGATTGCGGCTAGCAATAGCAAAGTTGCCCCTAAGTATATTGATAGAGAGTTGATGAAACATCCATTAGTGTTACACGCGCAAAATCAGCTTTGTCCCTCAAAAACAGATCTTAAAGAACTAGATATGGACCTACTAACAAAAGCAGACCAGATTGAAAAGATTGCGGGAGCTTTGATTCAGTATCCAGATTTGGCAGAAAAACTCTCTCCTGAGTTTTTGCGCGAGCCTTCTATTGAATTCATCCTTGGAAATAGACCTAACCGATTAGCTTGGATGCATGCGGTTGCTCGCGGAGTACTTCGAAGGGTAGCACAACAGGCAAATCAACCAAGAGTCAGTAATAAACGAACAAAAACAAAACCTTAATATTAGGTTGATTTAGAACTCTGAAATTCCAAAAAATTAAAGAACAAAAGGAATACAATTATGTCATGCTCAGCTGTTATCTCAGGACACTCAAAGCCCCCTCTCTTGGACGAAGACTGGGCAACAAAAGTTGCTTTTAACCTCGATCTCTATAAATCCGTCCCTGACAGCCTTAAAACAAATATCGATTTTTTAAAATCGGTCTTTGTAATAAATTGCGGCCTCTTCCCTCTACTTAGCTCAGAGTTGCAAGAAAATGTAGAATTGATCACTTGCGCTGTAGCTCAAGGATTTACACCACCTCCTGGCTATATTTCTCTCTCAGATCGAGAAAATAAAAGAGAAATTATAAAAATGATGCAGACCTTACCCTCTCCGACCATCCATAAAGTCTGCAAATATATATCAAGAGAATTACAAACAGATCCATCCATCTTGCAAACAGTTTTAAACGAACCAGAACCCCTCTTACCTGAAATCAATCAAGCCCTTTGGGTTGTAGCAATTAATCCAAAAGACTACTTATCTTTAAAAGCAGAAATTCAATCTAATGAAAATTTCTTAAAATCGGCATTAAAGCTTAATTTTCTAGTTTTTTACTACCTTCCTAAGACCTTACAGATCCTGCCTAGAATTATAGATTTTGCAATCACCGGAGCTACTCATTATCCTCTTGAAACACTTGAAGCTCTCTCCAAAAAATGCGAAATGGAACCAGCTAACTTAATTCGAGTCGAATCTACTAAAAGAGGTCTTGCCAAAAAAATAGCACCTCTACCTATAGAAGAAAAAATAAAATCATTACCATTTTATAATGAATTACTTAAAAGCGACTATTTTTTTTCTATATGCTTTTTTACCCAAGAGCTAGCCCTTCTTCAAAACTGTGATCCTGAGATTTTGAATAATTCTAGGTTTATGACCTATCTTATTAGAGAAAATCCTGCTGCTTACCAGTATTGCTCTAGGGAGCTGAAAGCATCTCATTTAATTAATTTACAATTTCTTGAAGCAAATCCCCTATCTGTCAGATATTTTGAAGCAGAACTCTTAGATAATAGAGAATTTGCAAAGTTGATCATAAAGAAAAATAGCTACAATTTTAACTTCATCTCTAAAAGACTTCAAAATGATACCGATTTTATTTTGGAATTTACAAACCAGAAACCAGACATTTTTCAATATCTCCCTGAAACTCTAAAAAATAATCTTAGGGTAGCTACAGTTTTTATTCGAGCGCATCCACAGAATTATTATTATCTTGTATCTTCTGATTTAAAAAGAAATAGAGATCTCCTTTTGATGGCTTCTCACGAAAATGTTTTTGGAATCAGTGTTGGAAATCTTCCTGCCGAATTTGTTAAAGACCGAGAAATTGTGGGAAACTTTATTCGCTGTAAATTTTCTCAATTTCAAGACGCAGACGAAGATTTTCGAAATGATGCCAACTTTGTTTATAACACCCTTCGCGACTCTTTCGAATACGCAAAGAGAAGGGGCACTTCCAACTCAACTCACTGGTCTTTCGGTTTAAACTCACTCCCCGATACTATAAAAAGAGATAAAAGGATTGCGAAGTTGGCAGTTGAGAACAAAGGACATTTGATTGAATGTTTTCCTGCTTTTTGGTCTGATCTAGAAATTGCAACGATTGCGGCTAGCAATAGCAAAGTTGCCCCTAAGTATATTGATAGAGAGTTGATGAAACATCCATTAGTCATACGCGCGCAAAATCAGCTTTGTCTATCAAAAAAAGATTTTAAAGAGCTAGATAAGGACCAACTAACAAAAGCAGATCAGATTGAAAAGATTGCTGGAGCTTTGATTCGGTATCCAAATTTGGCAAAAAAACTCTCTCCTGAGTTTTTACTCGAGCCTTCTATTGCATTCACCCTTGGAAACAGACCTAATCGATTAGCTTGGATGCATGCGGTTGCTCGCGGAGTACTTCGAAGGGTAGCAGCGCAAGCAAGTCAGACAGATCGTATAGGAAAAAGACGCCGGGTAAGAAATTACGTTTAGAAGGAAGAGAGGAATATTTTCTCTAGAGAGTTTTTAAGGGCAACCCTCTCTTCAATAATGTGAGCCTCGCTTAGCACATAGGTGAATATTTTCATCGCTTCTATAACCCGATTTTTTTCTAAAAACAAATTTTCTAGATAGGAAAAATCAGGGGAGCTTATGGAAATACTTCCTTGATGAAGATAGCCATTAGGTTTTCTCCGTTGCGCTGCTCCACACACTTTTTTACCCTCAATCATCACATCATATTTTGTAGGCTTAGCAAAACAAAAATGCTTGCAAGCTTCATCTAAAGGATCGGGCTCTTCTGGAAGTAAATTAATTAAAGACTTGCCTAAATGAAGGGATAATGCTTTTAAAACCAAGTCATTTATAAATTTGTAATTTTCCATAACATCCTCTGAATAGGCATAAAACTGCCTAGGAATCAGAACAGAAAACGTGAGATCCCAAAGATGAAACAGCATCCCTCCACCCGTTGGCCTCCTTGCCAAATCAAGGCCGTGATCCCCTTTTAAATAGAGCTCAGGCTTCATAAAGTGGCCGTAGGTAGCAGAGGGTTTTGAGAATTCATAAAAATGGAGCAGGGGCGGATCATCCGCCCTCATCTCTTCTAACAGCTTTAAATCCAGAGCCATATTTTCACATGAACTCTTCTTTCCACTATCCAAAAGACTCCCCATATTTCCAATCAAATAGACCTCTACATATTTCTTACATCGTAGATCTGATCTAGATAGACCCCTATCATATTCAATTTTTTTATTGAACAAGACAAAATAACGAAATTGGTAACGGAAAATGCTCCCCCAAAAATTGTAATTTCAGGCAAGAAAACAAGAGCAGCAATAGCCATAAACAGAGTTACTACAGCTTTTACAACCAGCTTAGCTGCTTGAATCATCATCGGCCTTTTTTCCACCTCTTGAATCTGGTGAAAAGTCTGCTGCCCAGAACAAATTATCTTTAAAATTCTCATCCCAGTCATTTTAAATGCAAATCTAACATCTTCTTTACTCCCAAGGAGCCTAAATACAAGCCCTTTCCAAGCATCTTTTTTGACAGCTCTCGATTCAGGATCTGTATCTAGGATTGCAAATTTCCCGTCAACCGTGAAAAATAAATTATTATAAGAAAGATCTGTTAAACCTAAAAAAACCATCTCGGCTAATCCTTTGACTTGCTGAGCTGTTAGTGCGCGTCTTGGTACTACATCTTGGTTTAATCGATACAACTGCGTTCCTGGAACAATGTGTACTGCATTGTCTGGCCCTCTAAAGACAGCTTCTTTCTGCGGTGAAAGGGCAACAACCTCCTCTGATAAACCGAGCTTCTGACTGACTACATAGACCTCTCCCTCTCTTTCATAGAGCCATTTTTGAGGCACTACAAAAAAATCCCCTAAGTTATTTTCTTGAATATAATTTCGCAATCTTTCGGCCTTTCGAACCCGATAAGCATGAGCATCATCGGTTGCAGGAACTCCATCTGTACGTTTTTTTTTGAAAACCCAATGCTCGCTGTGTTGGACATAGTCACCTTTCAGAGCTTGTCTCTGCGCAAATTCAGCGTCGATTTGATCAGCTACTTCTTGACTTGCGGGACATGCTGAATTTCTTAAAATGTGCGGGGCAAATTTTGGGGCAAGTCCTAATACTGTTAAACTCATTCTTATCTCCTACTATAAAATTTATTATACACAAAATCGGTTCAAAAAATCGACTTCTTAAATTAGTTTGCCATGAACTTTACCAGCTGCCATCTTTATAGTAAATTTATACGTGTAGAAAAAAAATTAGAAATTATACGATTCTTCTTGAGGAATCAAGTCAGATAATTTACAAGAAAGAAATAGAAGGGTACAATACAAAAATGTAAGTAAGGTGGTTTCATGTTTGATAAATTTACTAATAGAGCAAAGCAAGTAATCAAGTTAGCTAAAAGAGAGGCAACCAGGCTGAACCATAATTATTTGGGGACAGAGCATATTTTGTTAGGTCACTTAAAACTAGGTCAAGGAATTGCTTGCAATGTACTAAGAAATTTAAATATTGAGTATGAGACAGTTCTTGCAGAGGTAGAGCTTACTGTAGGTTTTGGACCAGAAATACAGGTATATGGCGACCCAGCACTCACCAGCAAAGTAAAAAAAGTTTTTGAGTATGCAAACGAAGAGGCTCTAGCGCTTAATCACAATTATGTCGGAACAGAACATTTACTCCTTGCACTCATTCGTCAGGCCGATAGCGTAGCTGCTCAAATTTTAGAAAATCTCAATGTGAATCTGAAAGAAGTGCGAAAAGAGATTTTGAAAGAACTTGAAACCTTTAATTTACAAGTGCCCCCGGTCTCTTTGGGAAGCAACCCTAATCAAAAACAAGATAAATCGAGTAATGGCGGAGCAAATAGCACTACTACCGATAAAATGCACGCTTTAAAAGCCTACGGCCATGACTTAACAGAACTTTGCAGAGAGGGCGGCCTTGACCCAGTTATCGGAAGAGCTAAAGAGGTAGAACGGCTGATACTCATCCTCTGCAGAAGACGAAAAAACAACCCGGTCCTTATTGGTGAGGCAGGTGTTGGAAAGACGGCAATCGTGGAAGGTCTTGCTCACGCTATTGTAAAAGGGGAAGTTCCTGAAAATTTAGCTAAAATGCGACTCATTTCCCTCGATTTGACCCTGATGATTGCCGGCACTAAGTATCGAGGACAATTCGAAGAGCGGATTAAAGCGGTAATGGATGAAGTGAAAAAATTGGGTAACATCCTATTATTCATAGATGAGATGCATACAATTGTAGGAGCTGGCGCAGCTGAAGGTGCAATTGACGCATCCAACATCTTAAAACCAGCCCTTTCAAGAGGGGAAATCCAATGTATTGGAGCGACAACTCTTGATGAGTATCGCAAGCATATTGAAAAAGACGCCGCTTTAGAGAGACGTTTTCAAAAAATCATCGTAGCACCCCCCTCCAATGCAGAGACAATTGAAATTTTAGGGGGACTAAAAGCTAAATACGAAGATCACCACAAATGCACCTACACCGACGAAGCGATTAAAGAGGCTGTTATTTTATCAGACCGATATATTACGGGCAGATTTCTCCCCGATAAGGCAATCGATGTCTTAGATGAAGCGGGGGCAAAAGCAAGAATCTCTGTCCTTCATCAACCCCAAGATTTAGCTCTACTTGAGACAGAAATTGAAGAGATTCGAGTTGCAAAAGAGTCTTCAATTGCGAGCCAAGAGTATGAAAAAGCGGCTAAGCTCAGGGATCAGGAAAAACAACTTCGCGACAAGTTTGAAAAACTTTCAGAAGAGTGGCAGCGCAATAAAGATGAGCAAAAAGTGATTGTTGACTGGGAAGATATTGCTGCAATTATTGCAAAACAGACTGGCATTCCAGTAACTCGCTTAACAGAGGCTGAAACTTCCAAAATTCTAAAAATGGAAGAGACCCTTAAAGCCGACATTATCGGACAAGATGACGCGATTACAACAGTTGCTAAAGCGCTTAAACGGTCTAGAGCCGATATTAAAGATCCAAATCGCCCCATCGGAGCATTTCTGTTTCTTGGTCCCACAGGCGTTGGTAAAACACTGTTAGCCAGAAATTTAGCAATTCAGCTCTTCGGAGGAGAAGACGCTCTGATTCAGGTTGATATGTCTGAATACATGGAAAAATTTGCTATCAGCCGTATGACGGGGTCTCCCCCTGGCTATGTAGGCCATGAAGAGGGAGGACAACTCAGCGAGCAAGTAAGGCAAAGACCCTATTCCGTTATCTTATTTGATGAGGTAGAAAAAGCGCACCCAGATGTCATGAACCTCCTCCTTCAAATCTTAGAAGAGGGAAGACTCACCGACTCTGTGGGAAGGAAAATTGACTTCCGCAACACAATTGTTGTGATGACCTCAAATCTAGGCTCTGACCTGATACGTAAGTCTACTGAAGTGGGATTCGGGGTAGAAAATGATAAAATAGACTACAACTCGATGAAAGAAAAAATCGAAAAAGCGACCATGAAACATTTCAAGCCAGAGTTTATCAATAGACTTGATGGCATAGTAATTTTCAGAGCCTTTGACAGAGAAAATCTTGTCAAAGTTATCGACCTGGAAGTTGCTAAACTCCAAAAAAGGCTTGATCGTAAAAATATCACCATACTCCTCTCTCCTGAAGCAAAAGCGTTTATTGTTGAGAAAGGTTATCAACCCGAGATGGGGGCAAGACCTCTGCGCAGAGCTGTTGAACAGCACCTCGAGGATCCCCTTGCAGAAATGCTTCTCCGCAACCCCAATCTCTCTGCTACATTCAATGTTGTCATCAAAGAGGGGGCACTCCTCTTTGAAGCTCTCCCAGAACCTGAGAAAAAAGAAGAAGAGCCCGCAGCAGTAGCAGTCCCCGCAAAAAAACGCAAAAAGGAACCAACTAGTTAGCCTAACCGCTAACTAGTTTTTTTTCAGCCCGGACATCACCTTCTTAACTCTTTAAATACAAGCAGTTTAAGATAGATTTCCTCCGCTTTTCCACCCATTTTTTAAAAAATAATTTTAATCAAAGTGAATCTATGGTATAATTATCATATATTACATTCAATAAAACTAGATTCATAATAAAAACATCATAATAAAAATGGGGATAAACTATGTCACTTGCGATTTCTTTAGGGGGGGCTCCCCTTTTAACAATTCCAAGAGAGACCGCTGAAATTAGTGCCAAAGCTTTGTTAGCGGGAGCACTCTTGGGAGCTATCTGTCTTGGTGCATACAAAATAGGATCGATTGCAGGAAAAATCCTTTTTCCACCAACAGGCGCGCGATCAGGCTCGCCCCCAGACCTAGAAGCTCCTCAAACCCCTAAAAGTTCCAGAGCTCAAGGCTCAAGCAGCTTACAATATAAGCAAGAAATAGACAAACTGATAAAAGAGGCTCGGACAACTAGAGGAGCTGGGATTGCTCTGCACGGCGCAAGAATAACTTCTGATCCAGAAGGAGGCTTATGGACTGGCCTCTTTAAACCTGCAAATCTCCCCTATTTTAAACGAGTTTCAGATCCCTATATGGCACAAACTGAATCAAAAAAGAAATCTGAAGAAGTTGGCCACTACTCTGACCTAAGACCCTCCTCTCTTGAAATTCCTCCCCAACCTGAAGTCGATACTGATTAAGCCAGAGATAGGGGGGCTTTAATAGAAGATTCCCATTGTTTGATGAAATCGAGCAGTGGGTTTTTTTCTGGGCGGGTTTTGAGGAAATTGAGATGCTCCTCTGAGCTGATAAAATGGGCGATTTTCGCAAGCAAGTTGAGATGTCTACGATCGTCACAAGCAAAGAGGAAAAAGAGGGTATGGACAGGCTCTTGATCTAAGGCTCCCCAATCAATTGGCGATTTTGGGTAGACTACAACAACTGCATCAAAAAGGCCAGTAATGAGAAATTCTCTGGTGTGGGGGATAGCAATTCCTTGATTCAGCGCTGTCGGCATCAGATTTTCCCTTTCTAGAAATAACTCTGCTACTGCCTCTGTGTTTAAATGCAACTTCTCTGAGACACTGTCGAGTGTCATATAAATTAATTCTTCTTTAGAGGCCGTATCAATACCCGAAATTACCTCTCCTCGATGGACAGCTCGATAGAGGCCAAACTGTTGCCAGGGCGCTTTTTCCCCTTGACCTGATCCAAAGGGAAGGAGCTCTCTCTCTGATGCTAAAACTTTTACCATCCAATCTTCAATTTCACTTCGATTGAATCGGTACTCCCCGCCTAATGTATAACAAGGGAGCCTCTGTTTTTCTACGAGGTGATTGATCGTCTCTTCGCTGACTGTTAAAAGTTCAGCTACATCTTTTTTTCTTAGGTCCATGTTGCACAAGTTAGCATTCTGTTAAAATTTTTACAACTTCTTCTCGAGTTTTTGCGAAAAAAAGTGCCTGTCTTACTCTCTCTTGTTTGATTTTTTTAGTCCAACTGGACAGAAGTTGTAGATACTCTTTATGTTGATCATCAGGACCACAAATTAATATGATCAACTTTACAGGCAAATGATCAATCGAATCCCAATCGATCCCACCATGAGTTACAATTCCCACTACAACATTAAATTCCTCAACTACCGGGCTTTTTGCATGAGGAATCGCAATGCCAATTCCAATACCAGTAGAAATAACCTTCTCTCTTTCGATCACAGACTGATAAATAATTCTATGATCTACATCCAACTCTGCTACTAACGTTGCTATTGCCTCTTCTTTGCTCTGTGCATCGATAAAAGCAACAGTAAAAGGTTCTTTTTCTACTGCTATCATATTAATACCTTCCTGTATGTCCAAACCCGCCAGAGCCTCTTTCAGTCGAGGTCACCTCTTCAGCTAGGATAAATTCTGCCCTTACAACCGACGCAAGGACAATTTGAGCAATACGCATCTTAGGCTCTACTATAAACTCTTGCTTGCCATGATTGATTAAAATCACCTTCAGTTCCCCTCGATAGTCAGAGTCGATCGTTCCAGGAGTATTCAATACGGTGATCTGATTTTTTAGGGCAAGTCCACTTCTTGGTCTAACTTGAATTTCATACCCCTCAGGGATCTCAAAAAATAGACCTGTGGGAATGAGCGCGCTCTCTCCAGGCTTCATCACTAAAGGCTCATTCAAACTTGCATAAACATCTGCGCCACTTGCAAAAGGGGTTGCGTATAGAGGGATCATCCCCTCCTCTCCACAAACTACAAAGACTTCTTTTTTTTCACGACTCATACTGCTGTGTATTCCTGAATTTTTGGTTTCTTTCGGTCTGACTTTGCACGCTTTTGCATAAAAAATTCAAGGAAAAAAGAGAGTTTTTCTTTCATTTCTTTTCTCGGAACAACTAGGTCGAGCATCCCCTTTTCTTGAAGAAACTCAGATTTCTGCGCCCCTTCTGGCAATTTTTGCCTCATTGTTTGCTCTATCACCCTAGGCCCTGCAAATCCGATTAAAGCACCCGGCTCTCCCATAATAATATCACCCAGGGATGCAAAAGATGCAGTTACCCCCCCTGTTGTAGGATTGGTTAGAACAGAAATAAAAGGGAGTCTTGCACTGCTAAGTCTTGCTAAAGCAGCGGAGGTTTTTGCCATTTGCATCAAAGAAAAAATCGATTCTTGCATACGGGCTCCCCCAGAAGCGGAGACAATCACTACAGGAAGACCTTCAAGGGTGGCAAATTCGACTAATCTTGTAATTCTCTCTCCTACTACAGAGCCCATTGATCCTCCCATAAAAGAGAAGTCAAAGACACCTAACGCAGTCTCTTGGTCGTTAATTTTACAGACGCCGCAAGCTATCGCCTCATTTCTCCCCGTTTTTTCAATGGTTCTCTCTAGTCTACTTTGGTAGCTCTCTGTATCAGAAAAATTGAGAGGGTCAGACGGGGTCAAATCACAAAACATTTCTTGAAATGAGCCTTCATCTGCAAGGAGATTGATTCTTTGTTCCAGAGTAAGTCTGTAGTGATAGCCACACTTAGGGCAACAGTTTAAGCACTCAGAGAGCTCCTCTGCATGGACAAGCTCACTACACCCGGAACATTTGACCCAACCGCTAAATCGATCCTTCTTTGATAGCTCAATTTTAATTTTAGGACCCGACCTGCGGAATAATCTAACAAAATCTATCATTAATCCCTCCGATCATTATGCCCTAATTATACCAAAATTAAGCTATTTAGAACTATCTCTGACTATATTGAGAGGAGCAAAAATCCCAATTTATCACATTCCAAAAATTATTTATATATTCTGCTCGCTTATTTTGGTACTTCAAATAATAAGCATGCTCCCAAACATCGATTCCTAGTATAGGAATATTTTGACCAATCTGGGGGTGATTTTGGTTTGGGGTTTGCAAAATAAAAATTTTATTATCAGATTTATTTTTCACAAGCCATGCCCAGCCTGAGCCAAACTGTGTCAAAGCGGCTTTCGTGAAATCTTCTTTAAACTTATCAAACGAGGTAAACTCTTTCTCAATAGCGCTCAACAGCTCCCCTTTAGGAGACCCGCCACCATTTTGCTTCATCATATTCCAGAAAAGGGTATGATTGTGGTGCCCACCCCCTTGGTTCTGGATAACCGGGCGCAAGTCAGAGAGCAAAAGCTCCTCAATCGAGAGAGTGAAATTTACATCAGGGGCAGCATTTAAATTATTTAAGTAGGTTTGATGATGCTTTGTATAATGAATCTCCATTGTTTTAGCATCAATATAGGGCTCTAGCGCATCAAATGCGTAAGGAAGTTTTGGTAACTCATAAACCATTTTCGTATCTCCTTGTTATGCAGGCTGTAATTCCTTTAATTTTGTGCGAAGCGCCTCGCGCGTCACATTTCCTAACGGATGAAGTTTAATCGACATCGGAATTTCCGGGTAGAGCGAAAAAAAGGCTTCAACGGTGAGAGGGTTTGTGAAAATAACCTCATCGACCGATTCCAGATCAATCGGATGTTTTGGGTGGTCCTCACATGCGTCATACAAAACGCAGACTTGATGCCGCACTTCATGCTCGACTAAAAAGTGGGTTAAATGGATCCTTGGGGCAGAGGATTTGGGTAAAAGGACATAAGCATCCTTAAGATCAAGCGAGGCTAACACCCTCACAACCCCCTCTTCCGTCTCATCTGCTGCTATATACGAGGGGAGAAGCCCCTCCTCCTTCAAATAGTAGGCAGTGACATGACCAATTGCAATAATCCTTTTATCTGCAAGCTCTTCTACTCTGTGGCCATGCATCTTTAAGTAGGCCAAAAAAATTCTGACCGAACTTTTACTTGTAAAGACGATGTGAGTGTAGTCAGGTATGTGCTCAAAAATCCTTAAAAGCTCCCTGGAATCAATAGGCCGCCTCAAAATTTTAATCAATGGCATATGAACTACATGCTTTTCCGTCTTAAAATGCGTTGGATCTATTCCCAAATAGAGCACATTTTTTTCCAAACACTCCATAGAACACCCCTTTTCTATTAAAATTATTTATTACCATTTGAACTGGAAGAATTTCCCCTCATCTTATTCGAAAGATTTTTTTATCTCCATCCAATTTTGAACAGCACCTCTATTGCAGAAAAAACACCTTAGCCAGACGCGTATAACCTGAATGGTGGGTTTATTTGATAAACCGGCAACTCAGACTGTTAGATCTCTTTCAAAACTCCCTTTATTTGAAAAATGAATTTCCTAAAGATGTCTATCTTAGAACAATATTTATAGCCTCTTCGAGGCGCTCGACAGGGATAAGCTCAAGAGAGCTTTGATCTTTGGGAAGGGAGCGCTTGGGAAGGATACAGCGCTTGAATCCCATGTGTTTAGCCTCCTTGATACGGCTCTCAATCCGAGGAACACTTCGAATTTCCCCGCCAAGCCCAATCTCCCCAAGGACCACTGTGTGTTGGTCAATCGGGTGATTGCAAAAAGAGGAGGCGATAGCAAGAGCTGCTGCAAGATCGATAGCAGGCTCTTTAATTTTAAGCCCCCCTGCGATTGAGACAAAGACATCAAGATTCCCATAATGCTGACCTACCCGTTTTTCAAGGACGGCAAGGAGTAGCGCAAGCCTATTAGAATCAATTCCACTTGCCCTCCTAGAACTGGTAGGATAGGCCGATGTTGCCACTAAAGCCTGTATTTCAATCAAAATAGCCCTAGATCCCTCTATAGTGGGAACAATGCAAGAGCCTGTCGACTCCTTCAGCCTTTCTTTCAAAAATACTTGAGAGGGATTTGCAACTTCCTCTAAACCTGCTTCCCCCATCTGGAAGAGGGCTACTTCATCCGTGGGGCCAAATCTATTTTTTCTAGCCCGTAAGATCCTTAAGCCCAAATCAGGATCCCCCTCAAACTCTAAGACGACATCGACAATATGTTCTAAAACTCTCGGGCCGGCTAAATCTCCCGACTTTGTCACATGGCCAATCACAAACGAGGTGATCCCCATCTGTTTTGCGATATGAAGACAATCCATAGCAACCTCCTTGACCTGAACAACAGAGCCTGGAAGTGATGCAATTTCGGGTTTATAAACAATCTGAATCGAATCAACTACAAGGACATCGGGCTCTAACTCCTCTACCTGCGCTTTGATGTTAGAAAACATTGTCTCGCAATACAAGTATAAATTATCCTCGTCAATCCCCAATCTCTCGGCTCGAGCTTTAGTCTGTTCTAGAGACTCTTCCCCACAAACATAGAGCACTCTCCTTCCAGTCTTACACATCTCTCTTGCAATCATCATCATAAGTGTCGACTTGCCTACACCAGGGTCCCCCCCTATTAAATTAAAAGAGCCGGGAACCACCCCTCCCCCTAAGACCCTATCAAACTCCTTTAACCGGGTCTCTATCTTATCAAACTTATCAATGACAATCTCTTTTAAAAGCTGAGGTCTTGACTTGCTTTTCATAAATCGAGGTTTAATGTCAGCTACTTCTATAAATTTTTGAATCGTATTCCATCTTTTACAAGCAGAGCAATTCCCTGACCACTTGACCTGATCATGCCCGCACTCTGCGCAAACCCAACTCTCTTTTTGCTTCATGTCATCCTTTTTAGGGCATTCTCCGCCGCCTGTTTTTCTGCCTCTTTTTTAGAAAACCCCTCTCCTACCCCAATCAGCTCTTCTCCAATTTTTGCCTGGATTCGGAAAAACCTCTTGTGATCAGGCCCACTCTCTTCCACCACAGTATACTCAGGGAGAAGCTGATGAGTTTTCTGCGCCCACTCTTGAAGAATGCTTTTGGCGCTTTGCGACGGGGCGCACATCACATATTTAATCTCCCCTTTAAGCTGGCTAAATAAAAAATAAGAGGCTTTATCAAGCCCCCCATCGAGATAAATGGCCCCGAGAAGAGCCTCAAAAAGATTAGCAAGAAGAGATCCCTTTTTCTCCTGCTTACGCTCCCCTTTTCCCAAAACAAGAAACTCCCCGATTCCCATTTTTTCTGTATAACTAGCAAGGGCAGCAGAATCAACAAGCTTAGATCTATACTGAGAAAGCTCCCCCTCCTCCTTTTTAGGATAATTGGTATACAAATGATTTGTAATGAGAAGCTGAAGAACTGCATCCCCTAAAAACTCAACCCTTTCGTTATGCTCCTTTACCACCCCTTCCTTTTCATAAAAATACGATTTATGAATAAAGGGCAGTTGGAAAAGTTCTTCATTTTCAAACACATAACCGAGCTTTTTTTCAATTTCAGCTCGATTTTCTTTTAAGGTTATAAGTGGATCCATACAGGATAAAGGATCTCTTTTTTCTCACTTTTTTAGCAACAGATTTGTATATACAAAAATCTCTAAATCGCTATTTTAAAATATGAAATGGAGAGGACTTATGAAACGCATTCTTATTTCTAACGGCAGATCCCCAATTACCTTAGATTTCATTAGAAATTTAAGTCACGCGGGTCACGAAGTTTACGTCAGCGAGACAAGCAACCTTCATTTAAGTCGGTTCTCTAACTGCGTAAAAAAATGCTTTCTTGTCCCTAGCCCCAGATTTGCCCCCCTCGAGCATGTAAAAAAAATGGTAGAAATTGTAAAAAATGAAGGGATCGACTTTGTTGTTCCTGCTTGGGAGGATGCCCTATTAATTGCTAAGCACCAAAACAAATTCCCCAAGACGTGCACCGTCTTTACCTCAAAATATCCCCTTCTTTATAAACTACACAACAAGTCTCTCTTTATTAACTTACTAGAATCTGAAAACATTAAAATCCCGAAAACGGTCCTCATAGAGTCGTTAGACGACCTTGACAAAATCGAATTCCCCCAATACGCCCTTAAAGCTTGTTATTCCAGAGCATCTCAAAGCGTTTATAAAATTAACCAAGGGGACCCCTACCCCGAAATTGAACCCTCCTCAGACCAACCGTGGGTAGCTCAAGAGTGGCTTGAAGGGAAAAGCTTTTGCACCTTTAGCATCTGCCATAAAGGTAGAGTCCACGCCCACTCTACCTATCCAGTAGACTTTACCCTACAAAAAAAGGGACGGATCAATTCCACTGTAGGAAGCTACTGCATGACATTTAAAGCAGTCGAGCATGAGGCGATTCTTTCCTGGGTTCAAAACCTCATAAAAAACATAAGATACACAGGATTAATAGCTTTTGATTTTATTGAACTCCCGAGCGGCGAACTTTATGCCATTGAATGTAACCCCCGCATCACTAGCGGAATTACCCTCTTTAGCCACGACTCAAAAATTGATGAAGCCCTTTTTGGAACTAACAGCGCCCTGATCTCTGCTGACCTTGCTATCGAAAAACAAATTACTCCAGGAATGCTTCTCTACGGCTGGAGGTCTGCCCTCACCTGCAAAAAACTCCCCCTATTCTTTAGCCGCCTCTTCCACTTCAAAGATCTAGTTTTTCAGAAAAGTGATCCCCTTCCCTTCTTTGCCCAAGCCTTTCTCTGGCTGAAGCACTCCTACGATATCATGCGCTTTAATAAGCGCCTTCACGGCGCCTTCACCCACGACCTCGACTTTGAGGGCTAACAACCGACTTCACTCGCCACTAAAAAAAGCTCCTGCTCCTGCTCCTGCTCCTGCTCCTGCTCCTGCTCCTGCTCCTGCTCCTG
>ERZ650308.133-NODE-133-length-41005-cov-4.965641_pt1 | contig 41005 bp, 43 predicted proteins | sample MGYA00376244_ERZ650308 | MGnify/ENA primary metagenome ERZ650308 (study PRJEB26733, sample SAMN07839295) | wastewater metagenome | biome: small river; feature: stream; material: water | place: USA: North Carolina | collected 2016-04-26 ... | reverse complement strand
AAGCTTCTCGAGCATGTCGAATTCTCCATCATCATTCCGACCGCCCAAAGACTTGTGCCAGCGAACCTCGGGGATCATGAGGTTCTTGTGATTGTTCAGGTTGTAGTGCAGATCGTTTGGACTACGGACCTTGCGTGCTTCCTTAGGATCACGGTACAGGCCGTGCATGACCGCGATCAGTGGGAAGAACTTGTTCCTGAACAGAGTATTCGTCGTGCGGTCTCGAAAGGCTTCTGTCGTGTCCATGAACGTCGAAAGTGCGGCCTCGGCTGTGTTGTGAACAACCAGACCATTCGCCACGAAAGCTGGTTCCGTACCTTCTTTCATCGACAAGTCGTAGACATGCTCCTTACCCGCGGACACGATACTCTTTACTTCCGTATACTTGTACCGTGTCTCAAAGGCATTCAGTAGCTTATCGTGTGCCGAGACACTGATACTCTTCAGGTCTACCAGGAAGTCGTCGTAAACACCCTCCTTGAAAAAGCGATAGTTGAACTTCTGCAGTTCACTCCACTGACCACGGCACCACGCACTCTTGTTGAGGACGATTGTTTCGCCAGAGTCCGTCAGGAATCGCGAACCATGACGATCGAAGCCTTGATCGCGCGAGGACACGAGTTCTTTCCAGAATCCGGCAGGCACGCCGCAGGTCTTAGACCAACGACCACCTTCAGAGAGCGAAGCCTTGGAAACCAGATACTTGGCACCTTCAGCCCAGAACTCTCCGGAATACTCGCGGTTGAGCACCAGTATATCTTTGCGCACTTGGCCTTGACGAACCGGGTGCAGACCTCGTGCATTCAACATCAGGCCGATTTGCTTCAACAGCTTATCGGACTTGGAGATCCAGCAGGTGCCTTGTCCGATGGAGCCATCACACTCCGCGTACGCCGCCAAGAAAGCGAGCTGGCTTTCGCCGTCGGCCTCCAACACACACGGAGGCACCACCTTAAAGTAAGAGGCGGTCTTGCCGTCTACGCGACCCGGTTTTACGTAGACGTCCAGGGCATCCAAGTAGTCGACCAGTCTGCGATTACGATAGATTGCACGGAAGATGTCCTTAGTGGCCTTGAAGCTGCTGCGGCCCGTGCGTTCGATTGCCTCGTTGATGTCCTCTGCCGAAGTCACTCCATGGCGATAGGGCTCAACATCGAACAACTCTTCAGCCAGATCGACAAAGCGCTGAACCAGTCGCTCGTCAGAGTTGACGAACTCCAGCTCGTAGCCTAGACCCTCCTGATCCGCATAGGCGTCCACATTGCGGATAGAACCTTCGCTGATGAACAGAGCCAACCAGTATGCCATCTTCGGCGTCATGGTCTTAGGAACCTTCATCTCACCCGGCTTGAATTCCACACGTGAACCCTGCGTCATGCCCATGCGATTGCCCGATTTGTTCAAAGCATCTTCCGGAATGACTCGTGGCTTACGCGGCTCCGGAACACCCACATCAAGTTTCAACGTCTTCTCGCGCAGAGTGCGATTCGAACTCAGACACAAGATGTCGCCTTCTTCGACCTTGTCGGTGCGTTTCCAGACATGCTCACCGTCTTGTAGTACGAGGAGCGGATGGTTGCCAGTGGCCTGGATGGTGTTGCCCGTACTAGTGGTGACACGTAGAGTTTCCTGATATCCGTTGTACTGCCATGCCACCGCGCGGCCCCTGCCGTAACGAGAGTCTACCACCGAGTTGATCTTCACGACCTTCTTACGATCCAGGCCTTCACCGAACGAGTCGATTCGGCGCAGACCTTCGGTGGTCGCAATCAGGGTATCTCCTGCTAGACAGGCGTAGGAGGCATCACCTGAGAGGAATGCTTCCGAGATACCCAGAGCTCTAAGCTTGAACGGAGTCAACGTATCAATGTTGTCGGTCCACTTCCAGAAGTCACCACCAGGACGGACGTCATTTACCTGCACGCCGTTACGCGTGATAAGCCACGCGCCCAACGGATCCAGCTCGCTTCGTTGGAAGTCTGCTAGAATCGTTTGCAGTTCAGCGTTGTTCGGCTCCCACGTATCGTCACCAGCCGTGATGTGAGTTGTCGCACGCAGACGCTTCGTGGCTTCGGTCAACGTTCCACGGTACAGAAGCTTCTCAAGCAGATAAACTGGCAATAGACGCTTTAGATACGAGGAGTGCGTGCGGTCACGCAGTGCTCGACGCGGCATGAACAGAGTCGTAACCGGATCCAGCACTACACTGCCGCGCATGAAGGTCTCGATCACGCCTTGTGGGTAGCTCCGCATGATCTGTTCGACATACGGACTGCCACTGTTCATGAACTCATTCAGAACATTGGTCGTGTTCACCGAGATTGCTGGATCCAGTGCGTACAGAGGCTGCTGCGTGATGTTGGCATTTGCCATATCATGTATCAGCACGTCCTGAAAACCATTGGACTCTCTATCGTAGATGAGGGATCCGATGAAAGCACCGTCCACCAGATACGACAGCGATACCTCTTGCATCATACCGCGCATATCTATGCGCGCCATGCTCTCACTGAACTTCGTGATATGCTTATTCTCGACACCGGTCAGTGTGTACTCCGAGAATGGAAATGTCGACAGAATGTCTACTGTCGATCCGGCGATGGAGTCGTAATAGTAGCAGTCCCGGTAGTACGTGAGAAGCATGTTCTCATTGTACTCGGGCAAAATGCCCAGGAAGGTGGTGTTGTGAACCGGACCACCGAATCCCATCACTGATGTAGGATAACTACCACCTAGGCCACCACCCATCGCATTGGCTGAGACCTGCTGGCGAGCCATCTTCGCCACGGTCGCGGAAGTAGCCGCCACATGACTGCTCTTCTTGACCAGCTTACCGTCATTGATTGCTAGACGAGAACGAATCATTTGAGCTCTTCATTAGGGAGTGGAGCAACGAATCTATCACTCTCACATAGGAAGACCTCCTGAGAGCAGCATTCGATTCTATCCATCGGCTGATTGCAATACGGACACACACCCACCGCCGAGTAATTAAGACGGGCACGAATCGGGCTCGCCGCAGCGACAACCGGCGTTTCTTCCTGTTTCTGCGGTGCAACTCGCGGTTTCTTCCAAGCAGCGAACGCACTCGTGATCTCTTCGCTTTTCATGTGGACTCTCCTTTGCCTCTAAAATTGCGGGCAACTCAATCGTAGTAGCTCTCGTCAGGAGGGCGCGCCGGAGCGTTTTGAGGAACGTACAGAGCACCCCCGGATCTACCACCGATCATCACAACTGCTCTATTCGAGACAGTTTCTCTATCCTTTGCACCTTCTTTAATCAGATACTCTCGCACTCTTGGAGTGAAATGTGCGGTCACCAGCACGGTCACCGCACGGAATATGTCATCGGTGAATCCTTCCCCCTTCACTATCATTCCATTCAAATTTTGAACGGTAGTGAATTGATGGTACAAGTGATCCAACGGTTTTCCAGCAAAGTCCTTGCGAAAGTTTACCACCTCTTCGATCTGTGTGAAGTCGAGTTTGGTCTTCGGCAGGATCAGATTGCCGCTGTTGACCATGTGCTGGTATTCCTTGAAGTCCCCCTCGTTGACAGAGAGGTGCAAAAACTTGCATCTACCGCCAGTGTCGTCTGAAGCCTGCTGCAACAGATTGATGGAGTTCCATCTGTCTGCCACGAAATACAGCACATTGCATTCTTTGATGATTGGAAGCAGGATGTCCTTGTAGACACGTGGGAAGTTGACAGGTTTGGCTCTACTCGGGAGCAGCTCTAGCGCCGTGTGAACGACGATCTTCTCTTGGTCCCGTGAACCGAGTGCCATACTGAAGGAGTTGTTGATGAAGCCAGCATCGATCGCCAGCACGTTAGCACGCCAACGACTGCGAACTATCAACTCCCTGACTCTACCAACAGTGTAGTATGGATCTTCCTCGTCCAGGAGGATCTCGTGATGCTGTTTGCCACGGAAAGACTCACGAACAGCCACCTTATTGAAAGCGTTCTCAGCTATACGCGGTGGATTGGCTCCGAAGTCTCGGTCCGCCCGCCGAGCATTCTTGGCGTAGGCAGACGTGATGACCGGGTGATCTCGAGTGTAGAAGGGATTGATTCCCCAAGTAGGCAGACGAATGCCGAACGACAAAGCCGCTGGATTCTCGCTCTCCTTCAACAGTCTGCAGATCTTATCCTGCCAAGATTTTGGTGAGGAGATCAGGATGTTGAGGCCGGTGGGGACAGTGTTGATATTCTTCTTGTACAGATTGTAGACTTCTGCACGTACCGTGGATAACGAGTTATCGAGTGCTTGATGGACTTCGTTGCCATCCGCCATTTCACGCTCATCATTGTCAGCGTCATCTTCTAATAGAGCGTCTTCATCATCCCCGTCAACAATGGCTCTGGACGCCTTATATGGGAACCAACCCAGCTCGTCAGTGTTCGCAAAGATTCGCGTGTCACCGCGTAGAGTCCGCTTCATTGGACCCATTGGATAGTAGTCCAGGTTCTTGTGGTAGAAGGATAGGAACAAGCCGCGAAGCTTGTAGAACTCCTTGCTGTACTTCTTGCCAGCCTCGTCAAGAAGCTTGAAGTACTCACCGAACCACTCTGATGTCGTGACGATGGTGTGGAACGGATTCCACTGGAGCTTGATAGCACGGCCAGTCGTGAGTGCTACAAACGTGCCTGTCAGCGGTGTGAAATCTTGAATGCCAGGGCAGATCGTCGATAGACGTGGTGCCTTCAGCATCATATGCGTGTGATAGCCAGAAATCGTCGAGCTGAAGGCGGACTTGCCTCCGCGTTGACCAGCCACCATCACGAGTTGATTGAATGCGATTAGGTCTTTCGATGCTATCATCTCAGACTTCGTTCGCTTACACTTGGGACATCTTCCTCTCTTGAGCAAAGTCACCTTGCGAACCAGATCCATCGGATCCATGTCCACAGGTACGTTGTTGATGTCACTGTACTTTGAAGGTGTGCATATCGGACAGTATTCGCTCAGCAGATTGTACGCTATCCAGGCTTGTCTCGAGAACGGCGTCTTGATCGACTTGCCCGCCACCTTGGTGCAGAAGTCAAAGTAGTTGTCGGCCAGACGCATATCACTATCGTCTATCTTTAAATCCCGAACCATGTTCGTATCGGGATCAAAAGCTTTACGCATGGCTCGCCACACGAAGTCGGCCTCAAGATCGGGACCGTTCTCGTTGAGCTGCTCTGCGTCCAAGTCCGAGTACTCTTTGAGCTCGTCTGCAGTCTCAGGGAGTATTACCGGGCCATCGAGTCGCTTTTTGATGTTCACCTCTAGGGCGCTCGGGCTCTCCCCCTCTGGTTCGATTTCCATCTCTTCCAGCTCGAGCATCGACGCTATTCCCTTTATCTGCGCGAACTGCTCGCAGCTGTGACGAGGGGCTTTCTTTGGATCTCGGCAGGTCAGGAATCGCGAGCATTTTAGACAGTCTTTCCTTGGAGTCACTGCTACTCTCCTTATTGAAGACTAGATACGTGAACAGTTGCTTCTCCGCATCTGTCATTCCTATGTATTCGGACAAGAACGCGAGTATCCTGATGTCGACTGCGACGTCCAGCATACGCTCTATTCTTCTGACGTAAATACTGGAGTCAGTCTCTTCACCTAGAGCGTTCTGTAGTGCTTCCTGCGCGTCTTCAAGGCCGTTGGACGCTGCCAACATCAGCGGTGAAAGTTCTGTCAGGAAGAAGTCACGCATGTCCGTGATCTTGTCTTCGAGCAGAGATGGAAGCTTCTTGCGTAGCTTCTTACCCAGGTCTAGCATCTCCAGATTGACTGGCTTGATGGAAGACATGGGGTCTATAGCTACAGCCGACTCACCTGGAGGTGTGTATTGTTCTTCTTCTGTCTTGGATGGATCCAGGAACGGCTGTGTAGGGACTGGCTTACGTGGGGTCTTTACTCGAATCTTCATAGCCAGGAAGTGGTTTGGAATGGAAGAACAGCAGAGCGTGCGGCGAGCGATTGGCGATCTTGGTTAATGCCACGACCTCTTCCGGGGTAGGTTGCTCTAACTGCATAAGATTCAGGAACTGACGACCACGCAACATGGACTTGAAGTTTCGACTCGTCAATTGGGGGTTGTCTTCAATCTTGAGTTCGTTGACCTTGCAGGCCATCACATACTTGTCTCGATCGTTCGTGTAGATGAGCATAGTCTACTCTGTCAGATTTTTCGGAGTGTAGTCGTCGGCCTTGCCGTCTCGTGACTTGCTGGACTTCTTGCTCTTCCTGTCCTTACGTTCTTCGCCGGCCATCTTCTGTAGTTCGCTCTCGTCTAGATCACGAACGCGCATCTTATCGTATTCAATGCGCAATGTGAATGGGCGATCCACCTGATTGCGGCTCTTGAGCATTTCGATGTTTAGATAGCCCTTCTCCTTTGACTCTTTGGTCGCCACAAACGTCCAGGCCAACGAAGAGTGCTCTTTCACCGCTTGGCTATAACGAAGCTTACCTTCCTCATTGATCTGAGCCAGCATGACAACCACCTTGTTGTAACTCTCGGCGTGTATCTTGCCGAAACGCGCGATCTGACCGAGCTTGCGCCATTGATCATCACCATCTGCACCCTTGAGCAATGTGATGTAGTCAATGTAGATGACATCCGTCTTGATCGAATGAAGAGCATTCATGAGCTCTTCAATGCTCATGTCTTCCTTCGGTTTGAAGAGCGTCATACGGCCACCCGCGTTACGGATGGCACGATCCTTCTTCATGTACCGACGCCAGATCGTATCTCTCTCATCATCAGCCAGCTTCTTCAAGAAGATGTCGATGGAGCTGAACCCGGAGGCCGTGGACGCGCCTCGCGAGATCATCTCATCGATAGACATCTCCAATGGAACTAGCGTAGACTTATAACCGAAGCTAGCCTGATTGAAGGCTAGCTGGTTGGCGACTACCGACTTGCCACCACCGGATGTTCCACCTATGGTTACCAATGAGCCGCGGAAGAAACCGCCATTCGGTCTGTCAAATGTCTTGAAACCTGTTGGAATGCAGTTGTCGTTGTTCTCACCATACAGAACTTCCGTGAGAATCTCACGCAGATTGGAGTCACGTCCAATGTTGACAATCTGAGCGGCTTCAGATCGGCGGAGCTGAGCACGCGCCAGCACTTCGCCAATCATATTGTTCATCTCCTCAGGATCCACCTTGGGTTGCTCAAGGTGTTTCATGATGGACTTGGTGAGCCGATAGTATAGGCGCGTCTGCCTGTACCGATTCAGATTGTCAAAGAGCTGATCAACCTGACCTGTATTCTTGGCAACTCCATCGGCACTGCGCAGGAAGTCTCGTGCGTCTTCGCTTAGACCGATGTCCTCGCACAGGAGCTTGAACGCTGGAACGTTGCCCTTCTTGTTGAAGTAGTTGCGTATACGGGTATGGACTTCTTGGCCCTCATCCGTATGAAAGTGCTCATCGCTGAGTCTAGCGAGAAGTGCGCCGCTAACCTTCGGGTCTTTGGAGCACATGGACCTCAGCGCTACGGCTTCTGTCGGCGCGTTGAACAGCTTTGCCACTATACGGTCTCCACCACTCGTTTGACCAGTGTCGAGCTGTGAAAGTAGATGGAGTTTACTGAGTAGTAGAGCTTCGTCATGAAGAAGGTAATGGGATCGTCTCCAGCAATCACTACTATGCGTGGAATGTTGCTGTGCTTCTCAAGTAGGTCACGAGCCTTCTCAAGTTTGACCGCTGTAGAGTTGGGCGTTAGGCCAGTCATCACGAGTAAAGAGGGCTCCGCTGTCATGGCCTTGTTGTCAAAGCCGCCGGTCAACTGTTCCCACAGCACGCTAGTATTTGGAGGCGCCTGCTCTAGGAAGATCTGTACCAGGTAAGCAGCGAAGTACTTCGCTCGTTGATCTGATGGGGCAGAAGCCACTCCGTACACTACGGGCCTAAGAGGGTCTTCGTTCCAATTCTCCAAAGAGGTTGTCTGGAGATCAGCATCGAAGATCTTCTCCTTAAGGCGATCCCCACCCACCCCAAAGTCCAGAGGCACAAACTTAAAAGCGGGTTCCTGCCAGATATAGCCGGGAACATTGACTCCACGTTGTAGAAACAAGTCTCGAGACTTGAGTCGTATCTTCATCCTTCACTCCAGTCCATCTCGTAGATTCTGGTTGTACCGCATCTTGTGTTTGTCGGATGATGCTGCGAAGTATGACAGCAGGGCCTTCTCCTCCTCAGGGAGCATGATTGGATCGAAGCGCGGTTTGATACAGCCCCACCACTCCTTCTGCATGCACTTGCGTATTAGATCGCTGTCATCCAGGACTTGCACCAATATTGGCTGAGGCTTGTCCGGCATCGGCGTCAGGATACGCGAAACTCTCTGGTCACACTTGGGGATGTTAGCGGTCGGCGTGAGTTGGAAGAGACAGGAGGCGCGAGGTATGTTCAGGCCGGTCGAGAGCATTGTCATCTGACCTACCAAAACTCGGATCTCAAAGCGCCTAGCCTTTTGAACAATCTCATCCAGAACAGGTCTCTTCATGCCACCAAAGTATGGCATGGCATATCCTGTCTGCTCGACCTCGTAGTTGATGTCGCGAACCCAACTGAGAATAGCGTTGACACGCGTCAGCGGGATAAATACGAGATGGCCTCGTTTCGCGTATTTGATCACTTCCTTGACGATCTTCTTTCGTCGTTCTGAATCGTTCTCGATTCTGGTCTGGAAGTAGGTCCACCCGGCTTGACTACCACCAAGCTTCGGGTCTTTGATCTTCATGCCAGTGTTAAACGTCACAACCTTTGGACGTAACCGAGGCACGATGCACTTGTGTATGATCGGACCGATTAGGTCATGTGCAACCTGTATCTCTTCGGTGACCTTGCGCTCCACTGTGCCTGAGAGTCCGAACATATACCGTGCGTTTAGACGCGACAATACACGTGAGGTCTGCAGAGCTGGAACACCTTGAATTTCGTCACACACAACGCAACCAAACCACTCTCTAATTTTCTCCATTAGCTTCTTGCCCTTGGTGGACATGAAGATAGAGAAGGTGGCTAGGCAGATGTCATACTTGCGGAAGTCTTCGATCTTCTTGCAGATGCCAATCTGGCGCTTCTTGCAATTCGTAAAGCCTTCTTGAGTTTCGGAGCCTACGAATGTCTCCCGGAACTGGAGCAGCCATTGACGTTGCGCACCCAAAATCAGCGTCTTCTTGCCAATCTTGCAGATGGCTGCACTGCTCAAGACGGTCTTGCCGCTGCGGGGTGGAGAGTCAATGATGCCACGCTTCTTTTCCAGCATGGTCTCAACTGCTTCAACCTGATAGTCGTATAGCTTCTTTGTCACGCGAATACGACGGGAGAAGTCAGCCGCCTCTGGCGTTCTGTCTTTGACTTTGTAGTTATCAGCGTAACCACGAGCTACCAGCCACTTCTTGACTTTGCGACTAGCTCCAACCGGCATGGATAGATAAGTCTTACCGCTTTCACCCCGCGTCACCATCTTGGAGGTTCTCTTGGCTCCTAGATAGCTTGGGCACTCATCGCAGATGTCGTTATGGCGTTCCGGCAAGTTATCACACTTCTTGCACGCCGCCTCCGTGTAGAAACGGTAGGTGAATCGTCGGTGTGCATTCTTGATGTCCGCTTCGGTCAGCCGTGATGCGGGCACCATGAGCGCTTCGCATCTGATGATTGGCAGAGGTTTTGATTCCGGCACTACAGAGACTCTTTCTTGCCCAGCAAAATCTTGAACAGTTCCTTGATATTCGTGTGTTTGAAGCCCGACGCATCGATGTCCCGCATATAGATGTCGAGTATTGACATCGTCGTATTGAGTTGCTCCAGATACTCAGATCCTTTCATGAAGAGCTGATCCACTCGATTGTTCCGTCCAGTGGCTGTGCCGGACAATGACATGTACTCGTCGTGGTACTCACTCTTCAAGTGCTTCTTGCACAGCTTGATCGTCGTGTCAAGCAGTTCTTGTTCATTGATCAGTGAAACACGCAGCTCGGCTAACCGCGAACGATTCGAAGAATCCTGAGCCTCGGCTTCAATGAGCTTAGACGGTATGACTCTCTTCTCGTACAAAGACCGTGAGATACGAGCTGCGTGTAAGGACTGAGCTTCCTTCTTAACCGCCAGTATGTCCAGGCCCCCTCTAACGGTCTTCAGTATGGAGCGGTACTTCTTGTAGATCTCATCCTCTTTAACTCTCTCCAGGAAGTCTTCTTCATTCAGTTCTTTTCGAGGCATCGTCTTCTGGGATCGTGAACATAGGCTTCTGATGACAGAAGGTGCATAGCCAACGACCATCCACTCCGTAGTTACTGGGCCGTCCACACAGGCACGGGAACGGGCTATGCTCCTTTATCCTATTGCCTTGAGCGTCTTGAACCCAACGCCAGGACTTGGAGTTTATCGGCATAGACGACAACGCAGGCATCTCCTAGATCATAGTTAGGTAAGTTGAGAGATGATCGTCTACTTCTGAACCAGTCACTAGAGTGGCTATGGTTGGCATCTCGTACATGTAGAAATGCTCGTTGCGGTACAGAGTGGATACTTGATCACATGCGATCTTATGATTGGCGTTTGTCCGCTGCCACGCTGCAGAATAGCTCATGATGCCCGTGCCATAAGTCATGAGCGGCATCTTGGAATAGAACAGATAGCCCAGCAGGTCCTCTTCTACCTTCAACTCTGGTCTAGTCGAGAACACGCCAATCTTGAAGCCTGAGTTGATGTGCGCTGTCGGTACAAATTCCGATACGAACAGTTCCTTCTCAATGGGTGTGCGGCGTACTGGATAGACCACGTAGCCTTCTCTATCCTCTATTGAGATCGGATAGAAGAGTCCGGTTTGAAGGTCTGCAAACAGCTCAAACTTCATCGGCCTCCGTCTCCTTGACTTTCTTGCTGGCCTTCTCTGGAGCAGATGATAGCATCGCCATATACACGATCTTGTCGGCGGTCATCATAAACGCATTGTCATCCAGATGAATTTCGATATCCGACTTGGTCTTGTCCATGATGGCCTGAACGTAGGCTATGTCCAAGAAGAAGGTGAACTCTTTCTTGGACTGCGCCGGAATCGTCGCTGTGATGTTGCTTCCATCTGCTGAGATAGTCAGGTTTGCCGAATCCACCAGGATCTCAAACTTCACGAGAGCCGAGATACGACTCAGAGCCTTGGCATTCTCCAGGAAGCCCGCCAGCGCGTCACGATGAAAGAACACCTTCCTCGGAAGCTTAAGATCGCGGACTGCTACAGCGCGCTCCTTTACTCTTTCTAAAGGAATGCCAGCGGCGGCTTCCGGCGGCGGCAGAGAAGCACTCATGCGATAGGCTCCATCGTGCACATACAGAGAGCCATCATTTATGGAGATCGTAGCGTCCCCAAGTCCCTCTTTGAAAAGGGACTGAGCACGCGGCAGCGGTAGCGTAAACTCGAAGATCTGATCAGTCTCGTTCTTGGCCAGGTAGCTCACCATCTGGGACTTGTCCCAGGTAACCACATGCACTCGCTTCTTTGTAAACGACACATGAACCGTGATATCCGGCAGTGCCGGTAGGCTCTTGACTATGTTGACAGCCTGAAGAGCCTCACGCATTACCACTTGCACATCGCCGGTCGCTTCGAACTGACACTCCGCGTTTTCAACACGCTCTACTCTTGGAATGTTGGAGGCTTCCGAACCTATTAGCTGCGCGCGGTAGCGATTGCGATCCTTGATGATGAGCGAGTCTTCCTCGACACTCAGATCCTCACTCTGCCGACCTACAGTCGCCATAGCCAACTTGGCAAAGTCAAAATTCCAGGCCGTCTCAAGACCCTTCAGTTTCTCCGGCAGAGTGGTTTCAACGATAGTGCCCGTGAGAGCGGCCGATATGAGGGTCTTGCTCTTGGTCGGCGAAATGACTACGTTTTGAAAGCCGCCGCATCCGGCGATCTTCTCGAGACGCCTGAGTACAAATCCTAGAGCCTTCGCCGACTCTTTATCCTTCAGCGATTTAGTATCAGTCTCAGCGGCTGACTTCTTCTTGCCTTTAGGCATTTCGCTCTCCATAGGTACAAACGAAAACGGGACGGCCGATTGCTCAAGCCGCCCCGGAACTCACAGGCTATTCACAGTATCACGGTCTAAGCTTGCTAGGCATACGTTTGACTAGGAGGTTCTCGACGCGTCCCGGTTGTACCTCGTAAGCGGAAGTGGCGTCACCACCTCCACCGTTGAACATCTGCTCCGCGATCTTCTGCGCTTGCTCACCTAACATCTCACGAGCCTCATCGTCTTTAAGCTCTTGCTCCTCTTCTTCCTTCAGGCGCTTCTCTTCTTCCTTGATATCCTTAGGTGTTATCGTAGCTGGTGGCAGCGGTGCATTCGGAGCGCGACTGTCATCTGGCTCTTCTTCGTCAGCCTTAGAGTTGCCATGTGGTTTCTCCTCGTTGTCTTTGTCGTAGTCGCCGTCCTGATCACCATCCAAAGACTTTGGCAACCCCACGGCATCCGGAGTCTCCTGCATCTTTTTGGCTTCAGGTGGTTTGACCGGCTTCGGCTTCTCCGGCTTCGGTGTAACCGGCTTTGCGGATCCACCGTCTGCAGCTCCTAGATCAAACGAGGCGACGATCTCGTCAACACCATCGTATTCATCCGTGGACGAGTGGATGCTGTCTTTCTCTTCGTCACCGCCAGCAAAACGCTCCAGAGCCTTCGGCATTGGAAGTTCATAGTGCTGGAAGAAAGCTACTTGAGCAGAGATGTCAATGTATGAGGCCAGAGCGGTAGCCGGAGTGGCGACCGTGGAACCATCCTTCGAAGTCTTCACATGATTGAGCAGTTTCCCAACCTTCGTGGCGACGGCTTTCAGAATGTCGATAGCCTCCTTTGGAGTCAAGTTCTTGCGACGAGCATAGATCTTGTCCATCTCCGCATTGAACAGCTTGGTGCCATTGTAGGTGCGAAGCTTATGAACTGAGATACCCTGAGCACCCAGCTTGCGGAACATCGCGTTTATCAGAGCAGGCGGAATACGCTTGAAACCGCTGCGACCCTGAGCCGTGAACAGGAAGTCATTAGGCTTCTTGTCTTCGGCTAGCTGCGCCACACACTTGACTACAAACTTCGAGAGCGGATCCACGCCCACGTACTTATGCTTCGTGAGGACACCCGCCTTGCCCTGGTACTTGAGTTGGAAACCATGACCATTCTGAATAGGAAGGTAGTTCTTCTTGCGTACCGCTGAGAAATGACCCACGCGAGCGGAGGTCTGGAACAGCAATTCCAGAATCAGACAAGCGATGGTCTCCGGCTTGTGAACGTCAAACTGCTTAAGACCGACGATCCACTTTTTACGGATCTTGTCCACGACTGGTACAAAGTCACGGACCGCAGCAAACTTTTCATCAGCGCGATCACGTCGCGAGATCTTCGTGTAACCCCGAGCACCGCCCGTGCCATCAGCGTAGATGGCTTGACAAATCCATGTGTCCGCACCCTCTGTGTACTCAGGGTTCATCACTACCGTCGGATACATTGCGGCGTTCGGATTGATGTTCATCAATTCGCCGAATGGACTGTACCAACGACCGGCCGCATCAATGCCGCCCTTGAAACCCAGAGGCAACATGTGATTGATGCCAGCGGCCTTCATGCGCTTGAGAGCCTCTTGATACGGAATGATCTTCTTACCAGATTCTCGAACCAGATTGGCCAGAAACCCTTTCCAGATATTGGTGAACTCTCTCCGAACTGCAAGGTACTCCTTGTACAGATTAGGAAACTTCTGAGCAGCGTGCTCACGCTCCTCGGAAGTGACAAAGCCGAGACCCGGCTTGCCAGTCATCTTGCGAATGAGTTCGTTCAGTTTCTTATTGACAGGAGCTTGGCTTTCCAGCTTGTTGATGAAGATGGAGGAAGCCCAGTGCGGGAAGACGGTTGAAGCAGAGTTAAGTTCGATGGTCTTCATAGCAGCGCCCGAGTCGGTCCGCATCCACAAACCAAAAGCGCCTAGCAGCTTCTTCACGCTGACCCGCGAAGAAGGATCCTTTTCGTAGACCTTCAAGAAGTCCTTGATGCCTACACCGAGATCCGTGAAGTCAAAGTCACCACGGAAAGCTCCGCGAATGGCTTCTTCCAGCCCTGGAATCAGTGCGAAGAACGGCTTGAGCGTAGCCTTCTTCAAGGCTTGAGTAGGCTCCTTTAGAGCCGTCTCTGATCGATATAGGGCTAGCAGGGCATAAAGAGCGATGAGCAGATCTTTCATGATGTCCTTGAGTATTAGACGCCCTTGGCCTCAGTGAAGTGCAGAAAAGTAGCTGTCACTTCTTTGAAGACGTCAGGCATTCGATTGCGCCAGTGCATGTCTCTAGTTCCCTGATACAGAACCGCGTCCCCTACGCCTAGACCTATCTCATGAACACCGGTGTGCGTATTGACGAACAAAGGCCACGCCACTGGGTCAAATTCACTTGGAACAGCACCGAGTACCAAGCTCACGTTGTAGACACACGTCGGCTTGTCCGTATGTGCCGGAAGAATGGAGCCCTTCTCATAACGCGCCGTGAAGTTGTAGCTGGGTATCAATATCGACCCAACTATGCGCGAGAAGAACTGCTTCAACTGTGAGTGTATGACATTGACGTACTTGAGATCGTTACGCGACACGCGCTTTATGCCCGGCATGTCTGGCCAGCGTTCGTGCTTCTCTGAATTGAATCTCTGAACGATGTACTCGCAAGTCTCGTAGGGCAGCAAGTTGCGTATGACAACGAAGCCTTCCTCGTAGAATCGTAGGTGAAGGGACGGGATTGTGTTCCGTATTGGCGAGACCCCACGCGGACCACTGCCGAATGCTATCGGCAGATGTGCGTTGGTGTAATCGTCGAAACGCCATAGAGTGCTCGGAAAGTCAGACTCCGTGGCGTGAGCTTCAGCTAGCAGCTTTTCGAATGTCATACCATGCTACTATGGAATAGCGAGTACCCGACGTCACGGGTGTAACCGCATGAGGAAATCGTAGATCGGAGGGGAAGATCATCGCAGAACCTGGAGGGATTTCCATCTGCATGGGTCGGCCATCTGGATCACGCACTGTAGGCATCACAAACTTCCCACCCTCAAATCCACTATTGAGAGCCACCACCATCGTGATCTTGCGCTCTGGAGAGGTCAGGTGAAACGTTCGATCACCGTCGTGATAGGCGCTGTCTGTATGTAGACTGAAGTGTCCCCCGTCTTCACCGTCGTAACGTAAGAAAGTCAGCTCTTCGCACAGAACCAGCTTACCACCCAAATCGTCCTTGCGTGTGTGCCACTCTATGACATGTTGTAAGCGAGCTCGAACTTGTGTCTCAATGTCTTCGGTGACAGTGATCGCCCGTGAGGAACGATGTTGAGTGGCGACCTTCTCTTTACCATCCTCACCGTATACACCTGAGAAACTAGCCTTCAGCGTACTCAGGCGTTGAACCATCTTCGCGCATGTCTCCTCATTGAAGACAGAAACAAACTTGATGGGTTCTACACGGAAGGACGGCAGTGGATACGGATACTCGGAAATGTCACAGGGATCTAGATTGTAGTAGCCCATTAAATTGCCCGTTAGCGGTCCACGAAGGCCGTCAGTGGAAAAGAAGATCGACGAACATAGTCCTTGTACTTGGTCAGGCTCCGACTCAGAAGCTCTTCATACCTATCCAGGTCGAAGGCATTAGACCTGATGAGCATGAGCCATTTGCGCTTGCCTGGATTGTGTGTGCTTGAGTGCATGACTCGCACGTTGTTCCAGGCGAAGGAATTAGAATCCTCGATACGAGGAATAGCGAATTCGTTCTGTGACTCGTATCGACTATCTGTCGGAGACTCCTGTAGTCTCAGAGTGGGCTCATCATTCTCGTCCAGTAACAAAACTCGGAACGCCGCTGGTAGGTCTTCAGTCGGACGTGCATCCCGATGAGGTCGAATAGCCCGATTGCTGGACCAGATAGAAAACTGCACCACTCCGTTAGTCGGGAAACAACGGAGATGCTCGTATAACTCTGGGAACTCCGCATACATGTCCGTGCGGACATTCATCTCCCAGTAGGTATTGAAACCTTCGTCTGTCGTGACAGCATTGAACAGATCACGTGTGCGGGCTTCGCCCGGTGGTCCGGCAATATCATCACGCAACTTGGAGATCGGTTTGCTGACTCGGTTCCACCAGTCCTTGAAATGCTGAGGGTCTCGTAGACAAAAGCGGGGTATGTCTAGAGGTGTATACAGAACGCTTCCATACGCCTGCTCTAGCTGTTTCAACTTAACACTGTCTCGCCATACTCGCCAGCGTATGTCATGTACATGACCGGTGCGATCGAAAAGAAGTTGCTCTCGAGTGTTCATGCGTATCTAGACAATAGCATCTGGTAACCTGGACTCGGGTACTTCCAGACATTGCGATCATCAGGTATTGATGTGTTCATCGCCGTCACGTGTTCTTTTGAGTAACCGAACAGCGGTAGAGAGGGGCAGGCCGAACAACCGTCTGGAACACAATCGTGCACTCTGTCGATAGGTCGGATTGGCGCCAATATCAACTGGCGCCAAGAGTCCATCAAACGATTCTCAAGCAAGAACTCCGCGACTTCTACATCAACGTAGTCTAGCACTAGGTGCACGCGATTGATGGAGGAGTCGTTCTTGACAGCATGCGGCACGCGGTTGTTGAAGCGATAGACGTGGCCCTCTTCCATTCTGTAAACGAAGCAGTCCTCGCTGTTGAAGTTCTTGGCGTAGAACAGGCAGCTAAGATGGGTTCGCATCGGAATATGGAGACGCTCACAGACCATCGAGCGCGCATGCATGTCGTAATGCCAATCGATGAACCCAGAGGGCTTCATCAATGCGATACTCATGTTGTAGAGAGTCCTGTTCTCAACAGTCAAGCTTAGACACTTGCGCAGATAGGACTCTACACATTTAACGTCCTTTGGATCTACGCTCCTGCCCAGCCTGAGCCCATCCTGATACAGAGTGGCTAGCGAGAATCCCAGGCAACCGTTGAAGGACGGATAGAAGTTGCTATGGTCTTCCAACAACTCGGGCGTTACGTACTTCCATAGGCTATCCACTACTCTCTCTATGTCTGGTGACGCAAGCAAATCCGTATAAAACCGGTCAAAGCGCATGTCAGTCTTTCGGATTCCAAGGCGTAACGTCAGTGAACAGACGATCTAACTGATGCTCCGTGAGTTGTGGCTTGTACCCTGTCATGCTATACAGTTCTGCTAACTCGGGCTCCGAATTTACATAGTAGAAGACTTCGTCAGCAGCAGTCACGGCACACTCATTCTTTTCGAAAGCGGCTAGCTGATCGGCGTGGCTCCTCAGGTGGTCCCAAGCATCAACACGCATGTAGTTGAGCAGCAGATGATAGCGCGTGATCGAGGAACTGTTGATGACCGTGTGCGGCACTCGATTGTTGAATCGGTACGCATGGTTCTCGAACATGCGAAACGACCAGACACGCGGGTCGGTGAACCACTTGGCCAGAAACCGAACATCCGGCGTGGTAACCAGAGGCACGTGAACACGTTCTGTCAGCTTGTCCTTCATGTAGATGTCATGATGCCAGCGTAGCTTGCCACCACTCGGAATGATGGAGATCTCAGCCTTGTAGAGCATTCGCTCACGAAGGCAAGACGGGCTAGCCTCTTGAATAGTCGTCAGCAGACTCGCCATTGTTTCAGTCAATGTTCGATTGACAGAATTTCCATGGTAGACGACAGGTATGAAGGTGCCCTCAGCCAAAGTTGGATCAGAACGTTTCATGATCCATGACTCTGGTGCATTCTTCACAGCGTCTACGAGTGGCTTCACACACGAGACGGGTAACTCGACCAACGGCCGATAGAATTGCTCGAAGAACATGGAGTCCTCAAAGAAGGAGAAGCTTGTTCACGTAGTTGGTGATACGCAGTATAGAACGCTGAGCTGCGCCCGTCTGCTCGAGGCCGTTTATCTGCACGTCCAATTCGTTCTGAGTGTATCCAAGGTTCATCAGCGCCGGAAGAGAGAAGTCTGACATTTTGCGTTTGCCATTGTGAGCGGCTATGTCAAGAAAATGATCAGCCAGAGACTTGCAGTCTTTGAATGCCCAATGCCTGTTGTACCAGTCACCATTCTGGTCAAACGAATAGCCGAAGGACTCGGGGTCTTTCTCTAGATCGGACTTCCAGAACTTAGAAGTAGACTTGGATATATACAGCGGATAGATGTGCACGCAGTCCAGAGGGAAACTGGGCTGTGTGATCGTTCCAAGCCACGACACAGTTTCTGGAGTCTCATGAGGCAACCCCACGATGAAGCCTGCAGACGTCTTGACATCACTACCCCAAGTCTCACGCACGCGGTCCAGGGTCTCGAGAGCCCGCTCTGGACGGATGCCTTTGCCGATTGCCTTGGCCGATTCGTAGTTGAGACTCTCGATGCCAAAGAACGCGCCGCGCAAACCGCTCTCTTTGAGCAGTGGTATGCTATCTGGGTGTGCCGCCAGCAGGTCTAGTCGCAGATAGGTGTAGAAACCAATCTTGAACGGTAGACGTGAGTAGACGTTCTCGTACAGGTACTCTAGCTTGTGCATCGAGTCGTTGTGCGTGTCGTCAGCATACACATACTGCGTGGTTCCGAATAGGTCGTAGTTGCGCGTCAGCTCCTCGACCAGTGAGTCCGCGTGGCGAATGTAGTCCAGCTTCTTCTTGCCGTTAAGTGGATACGAGCAGAAGCTGCACGAGAATATGCAACCTCGTGCAATTTCTATGGGCAGAGACTCATGCACTGCGATGTGATCCGATTCATGCCACTCGATGGGCGTGCTCGTAAAGTCCAGACCATCTGCGTCCGGTGAAGAAGTGAGCGCCATTTGTCGACCACCTGGACCACACGACTCCCAGCGCAGGAATGGGTTCTTACCATCCAGCCACCGCGTGAATTCCACCACCTTCATGTCCGCATAGCCGTCGATGTAAACGTCAGCCACCAAGCAGTTGCGCAGATGAGTGCGAGCGCCACCTATGACGATCTTGCATTTGGGGTTTAGAGCGAGTATCTGGTCCCGCATCCTCTCTTGCTCTTCCTGAGGAAAAGGCAGGATGCTTCCTGCAAACATGAGCTTGTTATCGTCCACCTTTCGCGAGCTTAAGCCTCTCTTCAGCGCGGCTTTGGACTCGCGTACGTTGAAGAGGAAGGTACTACTAAAGCCGACCCACAGCGTGTCTTCTCCGACAAACTTTTCGATGAGCACTCGGAGTGTCTCGTCGTTGTAGGCTACGATCTGCGGCAGACAGTCGACCACCTGAACCGTGTATCCAGATCGCCGTAGCTGAGTAGCAATGCGATAGGCGCCCGCAGTTCGCATGTGACTATAGAACGAGCCTGTGAAAAGTAGGACGTTGACGCTCATGAGAATTTCTTGATAAGCAAATCGCCCTCGCACCAGCACAAAGGTACGTTGCAGACGATTGGGTTCTCTGGCAGTTTGAACTCAGGGTTGCGCGAGATGTCTGCGATGATGTCACTGTTCTGTTGACAGTTGGCGCGGACTACCGCTCCGCCAAAACCGATCAGCAGAAACTCGATGCCAGCATTGCATTTCAGTCCACGAAAATCGTTGGCCTTATTCACGATCAAGCTCTGAGGCGTAGTGTGAGTCTCACGTGGAGGATCGCCGCGTATGATCTGGATCACGCGATGCCCTAGAACCGGTCCAGGTCTACGAAAGCGGTATTCAGTTTTCGAAGGGGTGATGAATTCCCAGGTAGCTTTGACTTCTCTCCGAGGTTCCAGGGCAGCAGTCGCTTCTACTGCGATGAACTCCCGCTGCACCTTGGAATAGGCCACGATGTTGTTACCGCCTCCAAATCCGAAGTCCTCAAACACCGTCTTAGGGATAACACGCCATCCAAACGTTTGCATCGTTCGATAGGCTTCCACACATTTGTTCCACTCTTCCAATTTAGGATTCATGGGTATGTAGACCATGAGCCAGCGCGGATCGAAGACCTTTAGATTCTCGATGAACTTCGTCAGGTTGGCTGTCTCCGAATGGAAGGTGAATATCAGACCATGCGTTAGCAGAGGCGCTATACGACGATAGTAGGCTTCACTGCGGGATCCATTGGTGATGATATGACTGAAGGCGCCGCAGGAGTTGATATGCTCCAACAACTGTGGCAACTCACCATACACCGTGGGCTCACCGCCAGAAAGCGTGAACTCCACCTGACGGTAGCGTTCTTCAGCTTGTCTAGTGATGGAACTCACGAATCGTTTGGCGATTTCAATGTCAATGAAAGGCTTGCTGCCGTCTCGTAGTCCATCATTGCAATAGGAGCAGCGATAGTTGCAGTAGTTCCCTAGATGCCATTGAATGTGCAGCAAGCCGTTCCGATCGAAAGATCCTCGGTATTCGATCATGCTGCATCGAAATACAAACTGACCCTGCGAGTCCCTTGGTCTGTGACTTTGACGTTGTGCAACAGAGTGTTGTCCACGAGCCAAATCTCACCCGGCTTCAGAAAGCGGGTTTCACCACCCACCGTGAAAAGGCTGTTCTCACAGGCTTGCAGAGGCACATGAATGCGATGGAACTGTTCGAAATACTCCCCTTCGTCTCGATGCTCTTTCACCTCTGCACCATGCGCCATCTCCGAGATGAGACACACTCCCAGTTTCGTATAACCGCAGTCCGTCATGATGTCGCGCACGATGCTCATCACATTAGGCGCTTTACTGGCGTTGATAGTGAGAACACACTGATCCGCCCACTCCTTCGGGGCGTAGTATCCGGGCTTGCCATCCGGTCGAACTGGCAGAGCCGGAAACCGTTTGAAGATGCAAGTCTGTCGGAAGTCAGACTTAAGCTTCTCAGAGGCGTAGCCACTCCAAACACAGCCATTGTGGAAGGCGTCTTGCATGGCCATCTGAATGCGATTGGTGTCTATGGTACTGATCAGAGTGAAGGGTTGATTCTCATGCATTGCGAGGTTCTCTCAATTCGGTACCGATGCGACGGATCACCCACGCGCTCGGATCCCATTCATACGAGGAATGCGCGAAAGTGTAGGAACCTGGATCACCGTGGTGATTGTTGTGCAAAGACAGACCCCAGGAAAGCAGGTTGAGCCCAAAGAAGCTAGAGTTGCGGGAGAGATCATTCGTCTCATAGGTGCGATACCCATGTTTGGAGTGACACAGATAGTTCACCAGCAGGTTCTGCTGGATGCAGATCGTCGAGGCCAAACAGTAACCCAAGAAGATCCATGGTGAGAAGTAGAAGGCCCAGACACAGAAGGAAGCTATAAACCAGTAGTATCCACGATGAAGAAGCATCTGCCGCTGGTCACGCATGAGGTCGCTTGCGGATCGCAGACTGATGTGCTTCTGCGTGTCATCAATGAGCCATCCCATGTAAGATCTCCACGCCCCATTGACTGGCGAATGCGGATCCTCAGGCGTGTCCGCCTTTGGATGATGGTACCCTCGATGTACTGCTACCCAGAATATGATGCTGCCCTGACCGGCCAGAGTACCTAGCATCATCAGTAGGCTCTCCATTCTACGTGAAGTTCGGAAAGACTTGTGTGCAAAGAGTCGATGAATGCCCACTTCCACGCCTATCGAAAGTCCGATCCACAATACTACCGCGGATACCAGAAAAGTCAAGCTACTCTGTTGTATCGCTAGGATCGTACCGACCACTGCCAGAACATGCACTGGCAGAGTAAACTTGTAGAAGTGCTTCATCGATGTTCATCCAGTAGAAAAGACATGCGCACCGAGGTGGCAAGAGGATATGTAATCCGGCCGAACAGGAGTTCCCAGTGCTGACGAAACTTGGGGACACCGTGCGCCTCGACGTACTCTAACTCCACAGCCTTGTATCGATCATTTCGCATCGGATTCTCATCCCATATCTGAGCATGCGCCCGCCGATACTTTGCAGGTATGAGATACAGATGCTGGTGATAGCCCTGGCTCTCAGCGTATACAAGAGCCTCCGTCATCAAACTCTGAACAATCTGAGCGTTACGTCCCTTGAGATCCTCGTCCACGCAGATGCGACGTAGCACCCAGATCGGCTGATCCTGCATGAGATCCATGCTGATCGTTCCGACTAGCGCGTCCTCATGGAAGTACCCGTAGGCTCTCGCATACGGATTGTCCTCGACCATCAGATACTTGATCTCAAAGGTGCGCATAGCCCTAGGCGAAGCCAGATGCGTGGGAAACTGATTGATAGGTAAGCCAAAGAACCGACGCTGTCGAGCCATCAGATCCTGAATCGCAGTTAAGTCATCTCTAGTCAGGAGCCGTGCTTTCATGGCAAGTAACGTGTGAGTTGGCCATAGACATACCGGAACGGGACTTTCACCTCTTCTGTGGAGCAGAGTGGAAAGGCTTGCATCAACTGCCGATTAGCCTCAATGATCTTCGGCGCTAACAGCTCCATGCCCGTGCTCTTAGTGCGATCTTTGGTGAAGAAACGTGCGCGATAGAGATCGTATTTCACTTGATTGGAGTGCGTGAACACCTTCTGATTGAGCAGCCATTGAATATGCGGATCATCCCAGAAGGCTATCCAAGACTCAGGCGTGTACTGAATGAAATTCGGGCAGCCGTCGCGCTCGTTCTTCACAAACACCTTCCACAGTGAGTAGAAGGCCTCACGTACGAAGAAGGACCATTCCCATACACGCGTCACAGGATTGGATACGTATTCGATGTACGGCTCATCGCCGGTCACTACGTAGTAGTCTTTGCACAATTCCTCAAGAGCCTTCAGATAGAAGGCCAGCCCTACTTGACCGCACTGATAGCGACCAGCTACTTCTACGGCCTCTCCTGAAGAGAGCATCTCCGTTACTGGCATTGGACGCACTTCCAATTCCAGGTTGTAGTAGGCGCAGAACTCCAGGGCCTTTTTCTTGTCATAGGCGTTGGAACCGTCATAGTCCAAGAAGATCAGTCGAGGTACGATGCCGTATCCGATGAACGACAATGCGATGATTTCGCTGTCTCTTCCACCGGAATACAGGACAGCGATGTTCTCTTGACCGTAACGCTCGGTCATTAGGCGTGCGCTGTTGACGCACTCAGTTGAGAACCCAGATGGACGACGCTGCGTGCCTGCCACTCCTATGTGCAGCACATCATGCGGGGTCTGCCGCATTCCAAACCATCGCTCGTCATAACCGATGCGGTAGTGATTGTTCCAGGAGGTTTCTATCATGGCGAGGACGTGAGTTGAACCTATATCTACTTCACAGTATTCCAGAATAGCGTCAGGGCCATGCGATAGCCGCGTATCACTGGAAGGACTTCGTGCGAGAAAGCTGGATGAGATGGAAACACAACCATCTGACCAGCACGGGGCTCGAAGGAGAGTTCGCGTCCCTCCCGTGTGAAGTATGGGAAACGAATCTGTCCACCGTTAAACTCATTGAAAGCGCGTGGCTCACGACGGTAAGTACTCAACCATGTCACACTACTGAAGACACGTTGCGGTGTGTTGTGTATCCACTCCCCTTTGATCGTTCTAATGTGTGAATCCGCGTGTAGGGAGAATTTCCCTAGGGTGTCGTAGCCCAGTACCTGAAGATCTACAGCATGAACAAGGCTTACCGACTGACCGTAGGTCTGCAGAATTGCTTCCTCAGCAGCTCTTCGCTGCCTATCAATCAGCTCGTCTGTGCCTTCCACGCGTACAATTCCTAGATCTTGAGTGTTACGCACATCCTCGTTCACCGCCGATCCTGTGCCGCCCTCCTGAAAGATACGATGAGGCTGTCGCACTCTATGATTGCGTAGAAAGCGATGGAACCACTCTTTGGCCTCTGCATCACTCAGCAGTTGCAGAGAATGAACCGGACTGACGCTTGAGGAGACCGGGTGCGTCCACGGTGGTGAAAAGAATTCTCGAGTGTTGTGCCGTGTACAATCGGTCTTCCAAGTCATAGCAGTTTCAGCTTGTTGATCTCGACATTGATCTCTTCGCGGATGGCAGACAGTTGAGCTGGCAGCGTGGCTTCTTGCACACGTCTATTCAGACGTTGCCGTACTCGCTCCGAGGCCACCATCGTTCCATAGCATTGAGTATCTCTAACCTCGACCATGTGCGCCATCTGCTCCACATTCATTCCAGAATCCGCTCCCAGAGCTTCTAGCGTAGGGCAGGGTGAAGTCGGATTTACTAGAAAGGCTCGCGCCTCTCGTACCATCCAATTGTACAGAGACTCCTGTCCAACAAGAGGTGGCATGTATCGCTGTCGGAAATTGTTGACAAGCGCCCCTATCCAATTGAGAGTCTGGACTTTACTACGCCACAATCGGATGTCCTCACTATCAGCAGGTGCTAAGGCCACAGCAACTTGCTGATTCGTGATAGACGCCCAATGATCGTACCAGTCTAGCGACTGCAATGGATAGAACATCTGTTGAGCAAAGTCCTCGCGCCAGACCGGTTCTAAAAGAGCCGGGTCTCCGGAGTTGTGAACCCAGAAGACAATGCCATCGGTCTTGCGATAGGTTGCAATCTTCATCACTTACCTCCAACTTCAACACCGACCGGAGAGCCGACTGGGCTACCCACTGGGGCCGGGCTGCCGACTGGAGTTGGAGTCGGCGACGGCGAAGGACTACCGACGGGGCTCGGGCTGGGTGACGGTGCTGGAGACGGAGAGACAGTGCTAGCAGCAGGACCTGCCGGTAGAGTCTCAGGGCCTGCACGCATGATCCACATGATTGCAGCATTACGCGGACGAGCTTCCGAACCTTGATTCTGGATGTAGTTGGTACCGGTCACCAGCAGTTCGTCACCTTGCGGACCTGGTGGATTGGACACCAGGATCTGGTTAGCGTGAGAGGAAGTTCCCCCGACGTTAGCCCAGAACGCGTGAGTGTGAGGGGCGTTGTCACCGTCCTGGAACGATCCCAAGACTCGACCCGCATCCAAATTGCGACCATGATCCCAACCACGCAGGAACTCTGATCTGAAGTCTGGCAGACGGAAAGTCGTAGAGCCGTCACCCGCGCCGAAACGTGTCCAAGCGCTAGCTGCCCAGGTCCCCTCGCTCACCAATCCGCCACCTTGAGTGAGAGCGTGGTTGTAGAGAAGAGCGAAAGTCGTGCGTGACGCCAGCCCACCATTGAGCTCGACCCATCCAGGTGGTGGAGTCGTTCCATAGTAGGCTTCGATAGCACCGACGTGCCATGGAGTCGGCAGAGCTGCGAAGGCTGCCGCAATGTCCCCGATACGTGCCGCATTGGACTCATACACAGAGATAGTCTGTCCCACCAGACTCGCGGTATCAATCGAAGACGCCAGAGTAGCGGTAGTTCCAGATACTCCAGAGACTGTTCTCAGATAGCCACCCGCCGTCTGGATCAGATACTTGCCTAGATTGTTGACAGGTATGTAGAGCGACGAGAAGAGTGGAGCTGAAAGATGTGTCGAATCGGCAGCCGATGAAACAACGGTGGTGCCGATCTTGGTGAAGTTGGCGATGTCCCACAGCGTTGCTGAGTGCTTGAACAGCAGAATCGACTGCTGGAAGTCATTCGGCTCGTGAACGATGATGACAGGATTAAGTGGATTGTCGTTGGGAGTTTGAATGATCTGGAGACTCGCGGCCTCCAGCACCGATTGATCCGTACCATCGTCGAAGTTGAAAACGCTCACACCCTGCACAAGACGGATCAGAACCTTGAAGTGCAGTGTGTTGGAATACCCGGAAGACAGACTATCTGCCTTGGTGCGCAGCGCGCCATAGGACATGCGGGCGAACAGCACATCACCGGGCAGATAGACACCGATCTCACCGTAATCAAATGGACCCGCTGAGGACGGCACTTCCAGGTTGACCTGAATTGTCGTGGCGTCGAAGTAGGAATAGGAGGCCACGCCTCCAGTGTAGACAGTCGTGCCCGCGAGGCCGGTGTCTGTGACCTGAGGTGGAGTCGTTGCGTCGCTGCCTAGCTTGAAGGCAACGATGTGAACGTATGGACCCTGAGGGCTTGAAGCAGCCGCCGCGGCATTGCCAGCGTTGGTGACAAGAAAGAGTGATGCAGCCATGTGTTCCTCAAGTTACCGTGATGAGGTTATGCTTTGTGATTCGGTCGGAGCCAGCCGAGTTCATCACGTACTGTGTGACGGAATAGACGCCAGCAGCGGCGAAAGTCCATGTCGGATTGCGAGACGTCGAGTCGATGAATCCATCTGAATCGAAATCCCAGGCCACTTCTGAGATCACACCCGGAGATGCTACCAATGAGAACGTCACGGTCAAGGGGTGTGCTCCAGATGTGAGATCCTGCGTGAAATCTGCTACTGGAACCGCAGGCGGTACATATCCTGTTCCACCGGGTCCAGGCAAGGCCACTGGAGTGATGCTTTCGAAACCACCCACGCCGTTGCTCACGGAGTCCTCAGCACCCGTGAGTGTGTAGGTGCCTTGCATCTCGTATCCCTGGTCCGTGCCAACGATGTCCAGCACCAGGAACGGACCAGAAAGAGTGGATAGGTAGATCGGAATGACCACCACCTCGAAGATGAACACTAGAGGATAGTTAGCCAAACCCTCTACCAACTTCGCGAATAGCTCCAACGGAATTCCACCTGGAGGATCTAGCAGAGTGACAGTGGTATGCGTCGTCGGATACCATGTGCCACCCTGATAGATCGGAGTACCGATAGTCGGGTCACCCTCTTTGTAGAAGTCGACATAGTTCTGCGTCCACATGCGCGTGAAGGTGACCGGAGTACCGAGCACGAAGCTAAGAAAATCCGCTACGTTGCCGGTACCCTTTCCGTACCAGAACTGTGCTACATTGCGCATCAGGCGCAGAAGCTGCTCCGTGGTGTAGAAAGGATGGTTCGTCACCAGCAGTCCTAGCATGTTGATCTGGCGAACGAGGACTTCATCCTCGAAGTACTCCAAATCCTCTTGCAGGAACAACTCTCCAGCTTCGATCTTACCCTTGGCCTCAAAACTCAAGGGACGAGCTCGACGTATCTTGCCCAGATTGTTGATGGGGTCATCTATGTAAGACTTCCAGATGACATCGATCGCATCGCACAGATCTCGCCAGGGCTGCTGTGCTAGGTAAGATGGCAGTATGTCCTTGCGTGCCATATCAAACTCTCAGGCTACGTGTCGAGTAACGATCCACGATATTCAGTGTACCGAGTTGTATGTATCGAATAGGTACCGTGTTCTGAGGAAGAGGGGCACCTGAGGGAGTCACACTTCCATTGTCGATGTACTGAAGAGTGGGTGCTGTCACATTCGCCAACAGCAGAGGAACACCACCTGTCCCAGCTCTGCGATAGAGCTGGTAAGAGATAGCATTCGGGTACGCTTCCCACCCAATCAGAATCCGATTATTTGCCGAGGTAGTGGAGACTCCAGCAAAGTTCCGTACCGCGATCACGCCGCCTGGAGTTGTCACCGCAAGACCATATGCGTAAGACGTTAGAGCGGGCAGAGTACCGCTGCCCGCTAGCTCAGATAGTGACGGAGGCAGCATCGGCTGCGGTGAGATGAGTGTGTCTGAAGACGGAGTGCGAAACACCGCGTACTCGATGCCAGGATCAGAGTTCATCACGGCTTCCACCAGATCGGTGTAGTGAAGATCGTAGTTGAGAATACCCGCACGAGGCTTGAGAAGATCTCGGATGGCTGTCTGAGCATTCTGCTTAGCCGTCGTAGAGCTGGCGGACGCAAAGCAGTATATATCCAGGTCGACATTGATGACCAAGGGTACCGGATCTTCGACAAAGAAGACTGGTGAGTAGGCAGTGCGTTCCTGCATCCAGTTGCAATAGTTCTGCTTATCCGTGGCACTCCAGACGGAGGAGGTGAGAGGAACGATCTTGATCAGATTCATCCACTCCAATGCCGCCGGATTGACTTCGCGCTGTGCAAAGGTGACTACGTCCACGATGCCTGGATACGTTAGAGCTGTCGTGATGTACTGCTGACGTGTGATCGCACTGTCGAAAACGCCGAAGGTCGTGGCCGCCAGATTCTTGTAGGTTAGAGCTGGACGCTCATCAGCCCCTCCTGTTGGAGAAGTAGTGAAGACACCTTTGACACTGCTGAAGCTAGGAGCCGTCAATGTCTTAGTGTTCGTATCTAGTCCATTGCCGTCTGCGCCAAGAGTAGTAACGTAGGTGATGTACAGGACTTGGTTGGAATCCGGAATGCCACCGAAAGTGGCGGTGCCGAAGTGAATCAGCATCTTGCCATCTGGCAGAGTACTGTCCTGGAAACCCAACTTGTTCCGCAGTGTCCACAGACCGCCGGTGGATCGCTCCATGACATCAGCGTCCAGGCGGATTGCGACGTCTACATCCGAGACTACGAAGCCGGATTCCACCGAAGCGTACATCGAGTACTCTTGGCCTAGACCTTGACTCACGAGGTTCTGCACACGACCTTCGTACAACGTGACCGGAGTCGGCACGTTAGCCGCCAGAAACACAGCGATGCGATTGAAGAAGAACGCGCCCGCACCCTGGAAGGTCTGATAAGCAGGAATAGTCAAGTCCGCAGTCGAAGTGAGCGTAACTCCCACGCCAGCCGGAAGCTTGCGAGTCAGTCGAACACCCTGCATCTCGGCTATGCCGTATCCGGCTTCATCGGAGACTACAGTCTCTGGAAAAGAGTCTTGGTACTTGCGACGGATCTTGGCCTGATCAAACGCGCCGATGGCGGCCACCATGTTCAGTATGCCTTGACCGGTCTGAGACGCCACGACTCCTTTCCAAGAGTCGATGGTGGCCAGGTATCCTTCAAGTTGAACCCGCAGATCGTTCTGGTCTGGATTGACAAGAGATAGGATGAGTGGTTGAGTTGCCATTCTGTGTTGTCCTTAGAAGCCCGGCAGCGGCGGATTGCCTGGAACACCAATCAAGATGTCATCATGACGGTGGTTCATAAACGTACGACCACCCGGCATAAGCAGGTCTGTCGCCTGAACTGTCCCGGTGACGACTACGTTACCGCCGACCTGTAGATTCTGAGAGATCTTAGTGAGTGGGGTGTTGAGATCCACTTCCCCTGTAGCATTAACTGTGGCTTTCGGGGCTGTGACAGTGACTTCGCCGGCATTGTTGATGTGGATAGTAGTGCCCGAGACATGCTTGAACTCCACATCGTTGGAACCCGAAGTAGTGTCCACGTAGAAGACGTTCCCTGCCGGGTCCTTCCATCCGTAGCGTTTAGGATAGTTGGTTGAGAGCTCACCCGGGAGCTCGAAGACCTTGGAGGGGATCGCACCAAGCATAAGCCCATACGAGAGATCACCCTCTTGGAACTGCACAACCACTTGAGAACCGACTTCAGGGACCGAAACCGTTCCGGAAGTGTTTCCAAAACCAAACACAGCTTTCTGGATCGGAGCTATCCAAGGCAGAAGGGCTGATGCGCCTTCCATGAGTTCAGGTATGTTGACACGCACTCTCTGAAGTTTCTTCGGATCGTTGTTGTCTACGACAGTAGCCACATAGTAGCCTTCGTAGCTATCCGACTCCAGTTGTTGAACACTGTTGAAGCCAGTCATGTGCTTAGGCTCCCATTGATAGTCTTGCGAAGCAGTTCGAGCTTCTCAAAATACTCGTTACCCAGAAGACGGATCACGCGGCTGCTTACCTGATACTGTCCAGTGTAAGGCTTCAGATACTGATAGGGGCCGTCGATAGTGACATCCACCGTGTCCAGCAGATTCACGTTTGTAACGTTCGGCGTGACTAGGTCCACGCGAGTGCTGAACAGGTTATTCACTCGACGATTCTGGTACAGTGCCTTCTCATAGTTCGGATGAACATTGCCGGTGTCAATAGGTGCGAATCGAACACGAGAACGCTCGATAGCCTTCTTCACCTGACTGTTCATTTGAAGACTACCTTCAGATGACTTTAGCGCCACCTGCACCTGAGCTACTGGATTCGTGACACTCGAAGTCTCCAGATCTTGCTCGACGGCCATGTCTGCGTAGCCAGAGAAGTGATTCATACTGCCACTGCTCATACTCGGTGACACCGCAGAAGCCAGCATAGTTCCTTCCTTGTAGCCGCCAAAGTTGAAACGCGCAGCAACTGGACGTGGATCAGCCAGATCACGGTAAGTGATCACGCGGTTGAAGTTGAGACCCATCTGCATGCAGCTACCATCCGCACGATAGCCTCTCTCAGCTATAGACTGGGCCCACTCGAAATAGTTGCGATTGCGTGGCAACCAGAGCTGATCGTCTGAAGTTTCTGGTCCATCAAACAGCAATCCGCAATTGGAGGCGATGGTCGAGAGCACCTTCTTGGAAGTACCAGAGATAGCTTCCTTTGTGGAGGCGTGCCAGTAAGTGGAGCAGTCCAGATACGCGTCGATCTCATAGCGTATGCCGCCACCGTTCTCTTGACGTTGGAAGTGATTGAGCCGCCAGATGTAAGTCTGCGAGGAATTGTCTCGACCAGAGACAACAATCTGGATTCGGGCTGCGTCCCCTAGATGCTTCGTCTCAGACAAGAAGCCAATGTTGTCCTGCAACGCCATATGCAGCATTGGAACGCCGATACGCGTCGAGCAGACCATGTGTATGAAGTCGAAAGAGTTGGCGCGCTTGAATAGGAACTCTTCATTGTTGAAGACTATCTTCAAGCTCAATCGACCCTGTAGCTCGTAGGTCATATGATCAGGTTGGAGGTCGTGTCTGCCGCCGTCTCAAGATAGGCGATCAGATTGGTGCGCGAGGGAATCCGTAGATACATGCCAGGACGGATGTCCTCAATAGCATCGTACAGACCATTGAAATCCAGTAGCACCCACCATAGAGAAGTGTCACCCAACAGACGGAACGCTAGACCGGGTAGATTGTGGGCATCCTCAGCCTTGAGCTGGATCGTGCGCTCTGCTGGCAGGTTATAGCGTATGTTCTTGAACTTGGCACCGAACACATCCAGATCTTGCTCGTCGGACGTGAGTCGCATGAAGTTGATAGCGTCGAAACGAGACATGGAGATTCCTTATCACGGCAAACCTTGGATGGCACGCTGATTCTTACGTGAGAGCTCAACATTGACGGACGAATCCGAATTCAGCACGTTGCCAGTAACTGGATCGATCGTTGACCCCGGTGGTGCTTCCGCTAGAATAGCCGCACTGGCCTTGTCTTGTTCTGCTCCAGCAGCTTCTACTTGCGCAGCTCGTTGCTGTTCCAGAGTCATGGTCTTGTCATCCGTGCTCGGATCACTCTGTGCAGGTGTCGGGCCTGGGCCGACCAGACCAGAATCAGAAGTACCTGATGGGGCGTCTGAATCAGTGTCCGCACCCGTGCTCGGTCCAGGGACCGCGGTGTTAGCTGAGGTTGCAACGCCAGACTGTGCAGACGGCATGCCGATGAAGATCTTGCTGATATCCTTCTTGGTAGGCACGAAGAACGTCTTGAAGCCGACAGTCACTTCAACGCGGCTCATCGTTCCATCCGCTAGTGGCTGCACGTAATGGTTCTGCCCCAATGACGTGATGACAACCGACTCAAAGAACATGTAGTTGCCAATCTTGAGCGAGATGTTGTTCTTGATTGAAGACAGCAGTGAAGTGGGTGCGGAGTGATTACGACCCTCGTGGCTATAATCAGGTGTTCCCGTTGCCTCAGGTGTTCCACGAGTCGCAGTTGTCAGCCCGACTTTATTCGCGACTGTTCCAGCGAAGCTCTTGACAGTGTTGAGATCTAGCCCGAGCTGAGTGGCGATGCCGCCGACCACTGAGGTTATTCCATTGATCTCATTGCGCGTGCTGTCTGCCAGGGACTTAATGGAAGGCGGAGCGGCATTAAGCAGTCCTTCACCGGCCTGTGCCGCGCTCTTAGCCAACAACACCGGATCCAAACGTGGACCCGGAGCAGTCAGGAACCCACCGAGCTCTGACTCATCAGGCAGCACAAGCGTATACAGATCACGCAACTTCGACAGCACGTCCTTGACACCGGAGGTCTCTGCCTGAAACACCAGAGGCAGACTGAAGGCTAGCTCTGTTGAGCCGTTCCAGATCTGGGCTGTGAGTGCCTGCGTTGTCAGTTGAAGGCCGAAAGCCTTAGCCCAGGGCGCGACCTTCGAAGCCAGAGGTATGCTTCCAATCAGTTGTGAAAAGGCCTCATCGTAGTTGGCCCCGACATCAATTTGGAAAGACTCCGGCAGTGAAGCCTCTAGTGTGATCTTCTGGTCAGTGCAGGTGATGATGCACTTGTAGTTGGGATTCTTGTCGAGTGGCGCGCCGTCGTTGACGAAGGTCCACGCTTCTTTGGTAAGGCTCATGATGTCCCTATGAGAATTCCATTCCGTGTTCTGACCACCGACTGAGGCTGGCCCTGAGGAACGGGTAGATCATCGTCATCTGTATCGACGGAGGCTGTGCGTTGAGAAGAGGCGTCAGTACGCGAAGAACGCGGAGGTGGGGCAGGATCGAAATTTACCTGAGTAGGTTTGACAGCGATACGCGACGGTGGTGTCGCGGAAGACACCGTCACCTCCGGCATAGTCGTGCGAGGCGAGGCCGCTGGCAAACTGCTCACCACCTCTTCAGACTTCTTATCCATGAACTCTTGCGTGCCACGGATGTAGTCTTGCGCAGTGGTGTAGCTGTCACCAAAGTTCAGATTGCGTTTGAGCGCTGTCTGCAACTGTTTTGACAATTCAGAAATCTTCAATCCGGCCTTAGCCGCGGCGATGAGCTCACGTGCTCCAGTCCTACCCAACTGATGTTGTAGGTAAAGATTGACAGCCGATGCTTCAACATCCGTTGATTGGCTGTTCCGGCGCAGATTGCGTATTCCAGCCTGGATGTTCTCGATAGCGTTGAAACGATTCGTTATGCCAGCATCGTTCGCGGCTGCACCTGTAAACTGATAGATACCTATAGCTCCGGTGGCTGAAATCGCGTTCGGATTCCCACCACTTTCTACCTGAGCAACCTTCAGGGCCGTGATCTCATCCACTCCATAAGCGCGAGCCGTCTGAACGATCAGATCTCGAATAGAGTCCGGCATCTTAGCGAACGCTCGAGTGTCTATGCCTTTAGACTTGAGCGCCACAATGGTATCGGCTTCTTCCTGCGTGTAGGTCCCTAGGCTAGACAGAGATTTCCATCCGGGGACTGTGCGAGCGAAATCGTACTTGCCTCGGAACGAGGAGGCCAGCTTCTCAGGATCCACAGGTGCAGCTAGTTTCGTACCCTTCTCAACCTGTGACTCAGCAGGCTTCTTACCCTCGTCACGAACGAACATGCTCTTGAAGCGGTCCCAGAAAGAGCGACTCTCCTTGACTCCTTCTTGCACATCCTTCGGGTTGTCCTTGACGATAGCCTTCACGTCCTCCGGCTTCTCCGGAACTAGAATCTCAGGCGGTACAGCCTCCTCGTTTTTCATGATGGCATACGCCGCAGCGACCGCGCCGCTGAGACCCATACCCAGCATGATTGTCTTGGAGGTTTCCTCAGAGACACGCAGACCCGATCCTTCAACACATCTTAGTATACCGAACAAACCCTCGTTCAGCATGAAATGTGAACGACGGACTCTGCGTCGAATCCAATTCATAGAACTCCTGCGTTCATTAGGAAGAAGCCTGGATCAGAGTAAGAGAACGTTGGAATGCTGCCTGGACCACCCTTCTGATTAGCCGAAACCGTTGTCGGAGAACCTCCACGTGCAGTGGCTCCTCCGCCTCCTGGTGCGCTCGCCGCTGTCGGGGCCGGAGGAACGGACGCTTGAGTCGGAACCACTCTACGACTCGGAGCCCCTGCTGCTGATCCAGGAGCGATAGCCGCATTCGCATCACCATAGCGCAAGCTCTCGGCTAGACTGCTCACCAAATGCCACGGTTCCTTCGAGACAGGCCGTGAGAATCCGTACTTAGACAGCAGTCCAAGACGGTCCAGTTCGGCGGCACCCGCACGATCTATATCAATGGCTAGACCACGCTCATGATAGGAACTTCCAGGAGCCGCCGCCTTGTTCGGGTCTTGAGCGTGCAGACGAGCTTGCTGCTCTCTAGAGCGGAATGCTGAATTGATGCTCAGAGGCACTCCACCATTCCGCTGTTGATATTCGGCGGCCATTGCCAGGAACGAGCTTTGAACAGCAGGATCCACACCGTCTAGGTCAACTCCGGGTTTAACCTGGAACAACTTGCCAGCCGCTTGAGATAGCGAGTTGAAACCGTAGTTTCGTCCTTCATGACTGTACTCGCTTCCACCCTGAGCGTAGTTGCGACCCTCGTTGCTATAGTTGCGATTGCGTGTTGAGCGTGATGGAAGGTTGGCACCTGAGACGGCGTCGCGACGAGCGGAGGCCGCAGCCGCCTGCTCCGCAGGGATATTGCGCCCTTGCTGAGCGTAGCTTCTACCGTTAGAGTCCCCTAGCTCGTAGAGCTTATTGTCAAGCCAGGACATGCCAGGAATGTACTTCTCACCAAATTCCACGAAGGCATCGTGGTACTTCTTCATGCTCGCGCCATCAGTGCCAAGAAGATCATCTGCCTTCTTGCCCAGCCATAGTGCTGTGACGCCCAGTGCCGCTTGACCGAGCAGAGGTAGAGCACTGGCCAGGAATCTAGACCCGAAGCTGGTGATCATCGTGCCGATCTTATCCAACAGGCCACTGTCCTGAGTAGACTCTCCGGGCTTGCCGGATTTCTTCGCCAGATCCTCTAGAGCTCGTACCTGTCTCTTAAGGAGGTCGTCTTCCAACTGATCATCAGCACTGTTGCCGCCAACCTTCAATCCAGCTCTCAATCCACGGGCGGCCAGACTCTTGCGAACACTGGCCGCTCCACGAGCGATGTGTCCTGCCGTGCGCATACCGAAACCATAGGTCCGATGCGCAGCGCGGCCCACGGCACGAGTACCGCGGTATACGGAGCGAGCACCTCGGTACAAACCACCTACACGCAGAAAGTTGGCAGTTGATTCGGCATAGTGATCGAGCTTCTCGCGACGACGAGCACTGCGCTCTTGTTGGAACTGCACTAGACCTTGGATATCATCCAGACGGCTCGCCAGACCACGCGAGACACCGTAGGTGGATTGCACATCTTCTAGCTGCTTGGAGAGATGGCGGTACCCCTCGAAATCCTGGAGATCGGAAGAGCGTGCCATCCAGCCTTCAGATCTGAGTGAAGTTGCGCCAATCCTTCGCTGTCTGCGAAACGGCGCTGCTCCATAACCTCCAGGAGTTGTTTCTGCAGAACACCTCGGAGCTCCGCATAGTTAGCTCTCGAATCCTTGACGAATTGCTTGCGGCGCTCGTTAGCAATCTTCTCTTGCATGCGGCGCATCTCACGACCAACAGTAGTGGTCTGAGAAAGCGCGGCCACTCGCTCTTCGCGTTGGCTCTGAGATTTGAGCAGGCTCTTTTCGAACTTGGACAGTTCGTCTGCCAAAGACTGGCGGGTGACCAGACTATCTTTGGACTTGCCTGCATCCTTCTCGCCCAGGATCTTCTCAAGCTTCTTACCAATCTCATTGGCAAGATCCTTCATCTGTGGGCCAATCATCTTGCCTGGAGCAATCTGAATGGCGACCTGTATGCGAGCGTTGCGGTCCTGGATAGCTTCGATGGAGATGGGACCACCGGCCTTGCTGTGCTGAACGAGCAGATCGTCAACTAGCTTTGACCACTCGCTTGCTTCCTTCTTTGTGCCGAATACTTTGCGTGTTGCCATGTGGTCCTCAAACCATGAGTTTGCGCGAGAGTGCCGTGGATCCCGGTGCTTTGTCCTGGAAGCCGGTTTTGACTCGCACAGCAACTCGCCATCTCATGGATAGCGAGTCGCTATGGAGCTCCACCTTTCGCTGCCGCCTTAGCTAGCGCTTCACGCTTCTTGAGCGCTACACCAGCCAGATACACAAGTTCTCGAATGTAGATAGACTCGTAGTCCACGTAGACGTTGAGGAATTCGGCGATTAGACCTACAGCGTCATACATATACTGTAGGTCGTACCGATTAAAGAAAGTCGGACGCCGAGATGGTGACTTCCGTCCTCACCTCAGCGCCGCACCCCTTGCATCTCATCGAGATGCTCTCCTCAATACCGTAGGACTGAGCAATATCTAACCACTCACCAAGAATGGCAGTATGTTCAGGTGACATGTCTGACACCGCTTCGATCCGCTGCTCAAGAGACAGAACGTTCCCTTCTAGAGAATAGATCGCTCCGGCTAGATCCGTAAGAAACTCTACGCTAGCGTACTCCGGTTTGTCGGCCCATTTCTCTTCCAGCTCAATGGAGTCTGACATGCGAGGAGCAGTGAGACCGTAGCCTAGATCGAAGAATGACCGCAGGTCCTCGCGACGTAGGAAGTCGTCAACCGCTTTGGTGTCTAGCAGCGTTTCCTTGAGAGAGGTCTGCGAGATAAGCGCCGAGTTCATCAACGTTTCTGGCTTCTCCTTCTCCTCGGCAACCCGCGTAACGTGATCCGGATCCGTGCACATCAGATTGATCGGGAAGGTCACCTTACCAAAGCAGTTGATGCGCAGCCAATACATGAGCGCGTAGAAGTCTGGAATGGTGAGATCCGCAGCGTTGATCCCATCACCTAGCATAGACGTGATCGCTTCCACCACCAGCCGTGTGGAATTGTGCTTGGACGCGCGAGCGAACTTTGCTTGATGTCGACCACGAATCTGTGTGGCAGATGCCGACTTGAAACGGTAGAAATGAAACTGAGACGGGAACGACAACGGGATGTAGTCGGCGTCTTTCTGAGAAGTCGTCTTCGGAGTGGTGTCGAGTGGCGGTTCAGGCCGTGGAGGGGTTGCCGCACGCTGAATCGCTGGCGGGGTCTCCATACTCGAGAGGCTCTCTGTCTCTATGTTGACGGAGACCTTTGGGGCTCGCGGCTTTACGGCCGGAAATGGGATATGGGTGGATGTCGGAGTGACACCATCACCCACAGGATCTGGGATGTTTGTCATTCGTACCTCTAGGGTGGGAAGAGTTTAGAGACCGAACAGTGTTTGGACGGCCTTAGCCTGACCTATCACTGTGCGAGCGGTACCGATAGCGCCACCGATACCATCTGTCTTGGACAACGGATTCGTAGAAACACCCGAGTCCTCGCCATCTTCATTATCAATTGAGAACGAGTCAACTGACAGCGACATGGTCACATACATGTTGATAGCACTGCCGGTGCTGAGATCCATCGAAGACCACGCAGTAGGCCAGCATCCGTATAGAGTCAGGACGCAGGCTTGACGCAGCGCCACATCTAGTATGATGACCTTGATCTTCTTCTTGTAGACGGACGGCAGGCCGTAGTTGCCTGTCTGATTGTCATAAACGTCTTGAATCCAAGACGAGGCCAACTTCAGATTGCCTGCATCGGCGGTAGCCAGCATCGTGATGTTGACATTGTCCATCGATAGATTGCCAGCGTAGTGCTGCATCTTGCCGCTGCGAAACACTGATCGTGTCTCGATGCCGATCGAAGGCGTCTGAATCGTATCTATGAAGTACCCCGAGATCGTACGACCGGAGCTATCATAGATTCGTGCGTCCCAGTTGATATTGTTCAGCGGATCTTTACGCGCCAGCATCTTCTCCATCGGAGACTGCGGTCCGAGTCCAGCGTCCTTGTTATTAGCACCGAAGTACTTGGACGCCAGACCCTGAAGCTGATCGAAAGCTCCGAGTGGATTCTTTAGACCATTACGTAGAAGATTCTGGACGTTTGACAGATCCTGCTTGGCCGCGTTAACGGTTGCCAGATCGTCTAGAAGTCCTGGCATCAGGTCGCTCCATTCTTCTCTTGCAAACGTTTCATGATTCCCTTTCTATCTATCCACTGAATGTGGTCAGACTTTGGATGATAAACCGCTATCCAGTACTCCAGGTTGCTGTACTGCTCGCAGAATCTATCCGCGGCCGCGGCCTTCAACGGAACTAGAGGGTCTTGGATTGTGAAGTCCGACTTTACCTCGAGCAGAATGTTCCGTCGATCTTTCGTCTCTATGAGAGCGTCTGGAAAGTATCGATGCCGTTTACCATCTGTTCCCGTGTATTCCAGGACAGGAATATCACGCTGTGAAACAGTCACCCTCTTCATTCTATGTTCTAGCTTCAGCAGCACGTCAGCTTCATAACCTTGAACCATCATATCCTTGCCCAAAACCCGAACCGGCTTCGAGACGAATAGAGATGAGCGAGCCTTTAAGAAGACTTCAGGTCTCTGCATGGGATTGCGAACGCCATGCTTGCGCATGTGATTCTTATCTCGTTTTCGTAGAACCGCTTCGGACTGAGTTGGATATTCGCAGCCTCTGCGCTCCAGATTTGTTTGACGGGCTTTGGCTTTGAGTTTTTCTACTTTTGAGACGTGTGAACTACCGTACTTCTTCAAGCATGTAGCTTCACGTCGAGCGTTCCGTTCTTTGGTACCCAATTGGAAATTGGACTGAATGCAATCTCGACTACAGAAAGTGCCCGGGCCATAGAATTTGATCCCGCAGGACTTGCAACTCGGAATTGAGATCACTCCACAGATCATCTTGCAAACTGTTTCAAACTGTTCGTGATTAGCGGTGCTCGAATACAAAGTACATGCACTCTTCAGCCTACACAGGGTCTTTGACGATTCACGGCGTATAAGTTTGCCACATCTTGGTCTCTTACCATCGCTCACTACAGACGCTGCGTACTCACGCATAGATACCAGTGCCGAGGGCTCTATACTGTCGATCACCGATTGAATGATCTTCGTTGACCTCTTCCAGTCTGGGGTCTCCGGCTTATGTCCTTTCAGAGTCATCAAGTAGCCCCATTCTTCTCCTCAACATAATCATACGAAAATTGGACTGAGTATTGAACGATGCCGTTGCCTTGATCCAGATTGCCAGAGCCAAGCGATGTTGGAAAAGCGTTGACCAGCTTCATGCTGCGTGACTGCAGACCAACGTCATCGTATAGAGCCAACTCAACCGGAACAGCATAGACGCTTTTGTACGCGCCCGTGCCAGTCACCGGGTTGCGCATCAGCTCGATCCAGGCAAGAAACATGTCACGCGTCGAGGCGTCACGTGTCTCGATGAAGGTCGCTTCCCAGTTTTGGTCCCAGAGGCGACGTCCAGCGTAGTTGAGCTGAATGCCACCTTGAGCTTCAAGCTTGTTCTGTTCGACGGTCTGAGCCGGAATTGAGGTTGAAATACACTTGGAGGTCAAGGTGCGCGTATCACCTTGTCCAGGAATGGCTGGAATAGTGATACCCCACGACCACGTTGCCTGGACGTCAAGCAGCGCTAGACCTTGAAGCATGCTGTTGCGCATATACGTTCCTTGTAGGAGAGAAGAGTAGCGTTAGTTCGACGACTGATCAGAGGTATTGTTCAACAGGGAGTCTGAGGCGTATCCGAGCGTGAACGCTTGAGTCAGAACCTGATAAACTGAGATTGTCGTGTAGTCAAGCGGGCCAAAGGTTGCAGCCAGACCACCGAGCATTGAGGCAAACGCTATGAGTGTTGCCTTGAGGTTGTCCACGAAGAAGTACTCCAAGAGATTGGTGTTCTCTTTGTCCTTGTATCGTAGCTTCACCCAATGGCTGAACATGCCCACGGTAGCGGCAACAACCGCGATGCCTATGAGCATGTAAGGGTCCTTCTGGCCACCGAAGGCCAGATCACCAAATGTAGTAGTCATCAGAATTCCTTGCTTGTATGCTGGGCGAATGCATTCATTCCTTATCCTTTAAACGAGGGCTGACTTTGGGAGTGGCTTGACGAAGGTGAGAACACAAGCGCTCTTCGCCATTTCGGGATGTCCAATCTGAATGGAGCCGAGTTCCAGGCCCGCGGCCTTCGCTTTCACTAGAAGGGCCATCAGATCGAAGGTATCGACCCATGGAAGACCATCGGAGTTGCCTTGCTTCGAGAAACGACTCCATGACAAATCAAATGTGATCATATTCTCGTCAAGGCCGTCACCCACGAAACACTTGTTCCGAGAAGACAGATGTAGCCTGAAGACTTTGGAGGCGAGTTCCAAGCATGACTGAACGAATTCATCCTTTAGTCCTGAAACATTGTAGGGCAGAACATACGGGGAGACAGCGGACACCACTCTGGTGTCTGCACGTTGAATGAAAGAGTTCATGGTGATTTCCTATGTTGTCTGAGTTCAGCCATCGATCGAATCCAGCTTATGCCCGTGGCTGGAGAGTATAAAGCGATGAGATACTCGAGATTGCTGTATTGGGAGCAGAATTGGAAAGCTGCGGATGCCTTGCGCAAAACCCCTCCTCGCCGAAGAGTGAAAGGTGACTTCACCTCCAGCAGAATGTTGCGACCAGAGGTAGTCTCGATCAAAGCATCTGGATAGTAGCGGCGCATGTAGTGCCGACCGCGATAACGAATCTCAGGCATCTTCTCCATCTCTACCGTGATGCGGCGAATGGAAGGAGCGAGCTCGGATAGCACCTGCACTTCGTAGCCCTGGACCATCAGCTCCTTCCCGTGAATGACAACGGGTCGGCGCTCGTAGCCGGACTGTCGTGCCTTTCGAAGGATGGAGCGTCTGGAGCGTTTCATCTACTGAATAACCCGGCTTTCTTCAATTCACGAATCGCTGTCAATTGAACATTGGCACTCTTGGTTCTATTCCAACCCTTTCGAGCGATTCCAGGGACGTTATGGTCAGACCAGAATTGGATGTTGCTCGCATCGTAGCTTGTGCGGTATCTGGGTGAGTCCACCGGGCCCTTGACGGTAAACTCAAACCATTCTGTCGTATCTGATACCGCACAGACACGTTGAATGAAGGAGTTCATGCTTCACTTCTCATTGTAGATGCAAGTGACCTTGAGCCCGTCCAAAGCGGCGACCGCCTGCGCGACACCCTTTCCAGGGAAGACGGCCAGTGTCCACTTTCCATGTGGGGTATCCACTACGATGGAAGTGCCGTCCACGCTAATTTTGCCAGACTCGTGAATCATCGAGCCCTTGGCGGCTTGG